>Ga0209633_10000290_pt1 | contig 59716 bp, 70 predicted proteins | sample Cruoilmetagenom1_FD_187290 | JGI IMG/M metagenome (GOLD analysis project Ga0209633, IMG submission 187290) | Oil polluted marine microbial communities from Coal Oil Point, Santa Barbara, California, USA - Sample 1 (SPAdes) (version 2) | ecosystem: Environmental > Aquatic > Marine > Oil seeps ... | reverse complement strand
CCTAAAATCTCTATATCTATCAATGGTTTAATACCACTTGTATTAAGTTACTGATAACACTAAACTTTTTACTACACCCCTAAAATCTCTATATCTATCAATGGTTTAATACAGATTGTATTAAGTTACTGATAACACTAGACTTTTTGCTACACCTCTAAAAAACCTATATCTATCAATGGGTTAATACCACTTGTATCGAAATGAGTTACTCTAACCCCCTGGTGCCACTGCATTTGAGAAACAGCTTATTCTTAATTTAGAATATATCTATTAAAAACCGCCCTTTTTTCTGATAAACGCATTAGAGTTTTCCACATTTTATCCACACCTCATTTTCAGTTTTTCTCTTTTATGTGAAACACTCACTATGATTGAATCCTAGCTCTTTTTTGCCCTGTTTTATAAAATGGCACCCAACTTGCTATTTTTTAAAAGCTTTAAAGGCAAAAGATTAATACTTAAAGAAATAAAAGAAAACAAGAAAAGAAAAAAAGAAAAACCCACCGCATATATCTCAAAAAGCCAAAACAGTTTTTGAGATAATGCTACCTGCTGAAGCAGGCGATTGTATGGTTTTTTAAATACCCGTTTATTTTTTTTTGTTCAGTTCATGAAAAGCAAGAACAAAAACTAAAAACTATGGTTAATGAAAACCATAGAGCTTAGAACTTTCTCTTTCCATGCTTATCTCAAAAATAAGCTAAAGCTCACATTTGACCTCAAAACATCGAAGATCCACACTTCAAGTTTTTAACCTTAACTATATCTTTTTTATTTTTGTCGGAAAAGGGTGTCAATATATTCCATTCAAGATTTTTATTCCGCTTGTAAGTGAACGTGTTTTTAAACAAGATTTCCGCCGGCCGCCGAAACCACATTGCTAGTTTTTGTGCTTTCACCCGACACTTAGCATCCAAGCTAATATCTAACTATAGATATATATCTTTTCTTGTCGTACCGAGCCAGGCATTGTTTTGCGAGAATTTAGAAACGCCACCGTTTTAGGTGATAAACTAAATTAAAAGAAGTCAATATTTCATTAGTGCCACAACAAGTTCTTTTTTCCCAAACTTAAGAGCTTTTTTTGTATTCCAGTAAAAAACATCTATCCTTTTTTCAAAGCGCTTGTTCATCAGGTCGTTTATGGTAAATACTCCATATCCTGTAATATAAACTTCCTTGCCAAATGTCCAACCTGCGTTAAACAAGTCTCTGCTGACAGCTATTGTTCCCTCTTTTACCTTTTTCATGCTTGCGGTAATTGTGGGGGTGCTGTCGGTTTCTTGGGCTCTAGGTGAATATGCTGTTACTGTAAGAAGATGAATGTCTTTTACATTTTTTGTTTTTATAACAGAAATTTCATCACTATTTTGGGCTGTTAACCTCAAGATACTTTCTAGTGTTTTTACCATATCTGTCAAGATATCAATAGATTTCTCTGTGTTTTTATATAACTCTATGCTTTCGTTTTTAGCTTTAACCGTTTCTTTTTTGATAACAGCTATCTGGAAAAACATGTAGCACATAAATGCAATCATTAGGTCCATAAAAAACACTTTGCTTACTTCAAAAAAATAATTGTTTTTTTCTTTTGTCGCTGATGTCTTTTTCTTTTTATTTTGAGACTTAATGTTTTTCTCCTCACTCTCTGCCAGAGAATCTTTATCTAAACTTTCAAGAGTCTGCAGTTTAGCATCAGGGTTAATGGCTTTTATTTCATATTCGTTTCCATTCCAATAAAGCTCTACCACCACAGGTTTTTCCCGTTCCCATGAAATAATCAAAGGAAGGTTGCCCTCCCCGTTAAAAAGAATAAGGTTCCCGTCTTTTAAACAAATAGCAGACTTCTCCCATTGGACCCGATAAAACATTCTTTGTTTTTTAGGTGGTTTGGCGGTAGGATCTGTTTTGCGAAGAGATTGCCATGACTTTAATGAGTCATAAAATCCTTGAACTACAGAATTTGAACTATATTCATTTAATTCTTTACTGTTTTTCAGCCGCATCATGGAGGATGGTTTTAGCCATACACCTTTTTTGCTGACAACTCTCCAAAATGAAACTAAAACTTGAGAATATAAGTCTCCTGCAGCTAAAGCTAAATCATTTACCTGTTTCGTTTGTTTTATTTTTAATTTGCGGACATTATGCATAGTTATCTCCCCCATTCACTTACAAAAGATATTATATTCTTTTTTTTTATAAAATGCAACGTCTTTCTTTTTCCTAATATATATTCTGTCTTTTTTTTATGAAAAAATGTGTTTTTTACCTTGACAAATTTTTTAAAATAATATATTGTGTTTAAATGCGATATATTGTTTCTCAAAACTTAAACTATGTGGATTCAAAAGAAGTTGAGGTTTTATATTCTATAGGGATTTACCCTTACCACAGAAAACATCAGTTACTAGATGTTGATGGTAATTGTCTTTTTTATCAGAATGCAGGAGATATCCCTTTTGATTATGACCGGATAACTCCTCAGATAAATTTTTTAAATTTAAAGAGAATCAAGTTTACCATCTTAAGCGTAGGTGGTAAATATGTTATATATCATGCGTATAGTAAAGAGGTCCGAGGATTATTTCCTGTTTATAGCAATAATAAAATAACCAGTTTTTCTTCGCTAGATAAGGCAGAAAATGCTTGCTTGTTGTTTAACGAGTTATTTCTTTCCAGGTCATTTGCACCGGTGATATCTTGAATTATTTTTATGTAGACCCCTCTTTGAACGTTTCAGGTTATGCAATCACATCTGACGGAAATCTTTTCGATAAGGGATTGATTAAGGTCGCAGCTAAACTTTCGGAACAGAATAAGTTAAAGGAAATTTCAACGCAGATCCAGTCTGTTCTCAATAAGATAACTATCAACTATGCGTTTGTTGAGGTTATTGCTTCTTTTTCATATGCCAGAAGTGTTAATCAGTACAGTGGGAAAGGTGTTAATCAAGGTGCTCTCCATAAGTTAAATCGTGCCATAGGCTGTATTGTCACTACCTTAGTTACAAATGACATTGACGTGCTTTATGTTTTTGCCCACCAGTGGAAAGGCTCTCTTGGAAAAGATGCTGTTATGAAAATCACAGGCGAAACTAACAACCATATTGCTGATGCTGTTATGATGTCTAAAATAATAGATTCACCAGAAGACTTTATTTCAAAAAAAATAAATACTTTGTGCAGGTGAGAAATGTCAGGAGAATTTAACGTTAATTTAGATTTTTTTTGCAGCCCCAAACAATTGCAACTTGACAAAATGGTTGGCGAGGAGCAGAAATGACCCGGTGTGTGAAGCATACACTGAAGTTTGCTACAGCAGCGAAACGCCAAAAACTGGATTCGTTCTTTGTCGAGTATATCCGTGTTGTCAATGCTTTCATTAAGCTGTACTGGAATGCCGATAAGTTGCCCGGAAAGGCCAATGCCGAGGTCTATTTCCAAATTGATTCGTGGATGATGGGTAAAGCTCGGAAATGTGCTGTTAATCAGTCGACAAAGATACTCAAGTCTGTTGCGAAAAAGGACAGGCAAAAAACCTATCAGGCTTATAAGAAAGCCTACAGTAAAGCCATGGAACACAATCGTGATGTGCTCGGTATCTTGTCTTCAAAATGGTCTGAGTGGTCAAAAGGGAAGTCATTCAGGCATCGGATAAAGATGCCCGTATTCAAAGGTAACTCTATTGAGTTGAACTCCAGCCTTGTTCGTATTCAGGATGCCAAGAAATCCTCAGAATTTGATTTGTGGATACGATTAGGTAGCATTTTTGGTAACAGAGAAAGCTTAATACTGCCAACAAAACACCACGAAAAGAGCAGATATTTTGAGAGGACAGGTTGGACACAGAAAAAGTCTGTTAGACTACGAATAGATGTTTCAGGTGAATACTATGTGGATGTGTTTTGGGAGAAGGATGATCCGAAGGTAAGTCAGCAAGGACAGGCTGTTGGCGTGGATATTGGAATAAACAAGTTGATGACCACAAGCAATGGTGAGAAGCTAGGCACGAAGTTACACGCCAAGTTGAACAAGTTGAACAGGCGAAAACAAAATTCTCGCAATTGGAATCAAACTCGAATGGAGATAAAAGACTATATTGGTTTCGTTACCAACAGGTTTTCTTGGAATACTGATGTTGTGGTGATGGAGAATATTCTGAACATAACGCAAAAAACAAGAGGACGAATTGGAAAGGCGACTCGAAAATTACTTGGTTACTGGAATATAAATTTGCTATACAGGAAAATGACGGACAAGGCAGAGCAACACCGTGTGTTTCTCGCCTTTGTTGAACCCGCTTATTCTTCTCAAACGTGCAATTCTTGTGGAACAATCGACAAGAAGTCAAGGAAAGGAGAGGTGTTTAAATGCACATCTTGTGGTTATGCGGATGACGCTGACCACAATGCAAGCATAAACATACTTCAACGTTTCTTGGATGGGCATTTTACCGTAGCCCGTGGCACATAAAGTGTGGAAGGTTTTTTGCCTTTTGTTCAACGGTTTGGTTTGTTTGCTTCGGGTAAGTGTGACCAGGAAATTGTCGACGCAATGCTTTTTGTCGGCTTGCTTGACTATAATCACGAAAGAAGCTTATATTCTCTTTGTCAGTAAGAGCGTTATTGCTTTCTTGATTTAGCGATATTAAACTTGTAAGAAATTAAATACTTTATATAGGTGAAATATGATTAAAGAAATTAAAATCAAAACAGATCTTTTTGACAATTCTAAGGTTTTAAGACTTGAAAACACGGTGGGAGATAAAGGTCTAGCTTGTTTGTTCCGTTTGTGGATTTATGCAGCCAAGTCTAAGCGAAACGGCGTGTTAAGTATGTCTGAGTTAATTAATTTTTGTAAATGCGACAAAAAAGTTATAAATATTATGGTTACTATTGGCTTTCTTGACTATAAGTACGAAAATGATCAATATTGTATTCATGATTGGGCAAGCCATAATTTTTGGGTTGTAAACGCTGATAGAAGGTCAGCTATAGCTAAAAAAAATGTTGATAAAAGGTGGGACCGAAAGCGATTAAAAAACAAAGGTGCTCTGGCGCAACAGGAAAATGCTAACATTCTAAACATAGATTCTCAACCAGTAGAGCCTCAAGTAGTTGTTGAGGCAGAGGATGTTGTGGTCAATGCGGTTAAATTAAACAATAGCAAGGAACAAATTGAGTGTGTTCCTGGTTTCAAGGAATATAAAGAGATTGACCGTCTTGAAAAATTAGAAGCTTTTGACAAGTCAACAGAACTAAAAAGTCTTCCTTTGCCAAAAAGTACAAGGGAACAGGAATTTGAAGATAAACCAGGGTTTGGACAAAACCCTTCTCAAGAAAAAGTTACGGCTAAAGAAAAAATACCTTATACTGAAATTATGGATTATTTTAATCAAGTAACCGGCAAAAATTTTCGGGCAAGCTCAAATATTACTAAAAAATATATACATGCAAGATGGTCTGAAGGTTTTAAATTAGATGACTTTAAGGAGGTAATTGATATTATGGCTTCAAAATGGCTAAGTGATCGTAAATTTAATGATTATCTCCGCCCACAAACCATTTTCAGTAACAAGTTTGAATCGTATTTGAACGCTAAGAAAAAGGACAATAGGTTTTCTGATAAAGAAGCAGAAACTTTGGATACTATAAAATCATGGTATGACAAAAGACAAGAAAGGAAAAAGCGTTTTAACGAAGGGGGGGTAGGTTTATGACTGAGGAATGTTTTTCAGCAGGAATAGCTACATTGTCTGCAGTTTTTGGAGAAAAACCATCTGAAACTGCCTTAGAAGTTTACTTTAACGTTTTAGGTTTTATGCCAGAAGATGAATTTCTTTTATCGGTAAACAATTTGCTGGAAAAGAGGGTTTATAGGTCTTTCCCTCTACCTGCAGAGATTATTGCTGCTTCTAGGAGAAACTCTAGTGATATGGCAATGCGTGCCCTTCTTTATATTAGTGATGCCGTTGCTCGCAATGGGCGTAATAATTTCCCTTCTTTTGAAGACAAGACTATACCAAAAGCCATCGAGTGTTTGGGTGGTTGGAGTAAAATCTGTGCTATGTCGAGTAAAGAGTTCTCTTATTTTAAAAAAGATTTTATAGAGTTTTATGTGTCTATTTCAAATAATCTCGATCTATATGGTTTAGAAAATCAATCTCATTTAAAAAGCATAGAGTCGACCTAATGTCAGACAATACAAACCATATTCTGCAAAAAGATGATTATTGGGATTATATTTTAGCTTTTGTAGATAAGTTTGAGTGTGGTTTGTATTACATGTCATCTCGTCATAAAATATATGGGTTAACAGATATGGGGGATTATTTTCAAACTGCTTATCTTGTTGCCTTTGAGGTATTAGATAAACATGAAGGGGATGTTATCCTTTTTCAAAAAACCTTTTGGTATCATTTAAAATCAAGGTTTTGTGGTATTTATAATGTTGATTTTAAGGGAATGACACCTCTTTTAAGTATTATAGATATTCTTTTTTACGATTATGAGCCAACCCCTAAAGATAAAGATATTGAATTGATGGAGGCTATTCTTCAGCAATGTTTACGTTTAATGGAGATAAACCCTCGGTTGATTTGGGAGTATTTGTTAGGCTTTCGTGGAAACCAAGGGGCTTGCTCTATCCGAGACGTGGCGATTAAGTTTCATATGGCCCCAAAAAGCATTAGATACTTCATGCAAAAGGGGGTTGATTTGATGCTTAAAGAACTATCTATGGTTAATCCACCTATTAGCATTATAGGCGACTGTCTTGTCTCAAAAAACACCTCTGCTTTGGAAGCAAGAGTTAATTGTGTGTTGGAAAAAAGAATCAAAGACAAAACAAAGGTGTTGGCTTGGCGAATATAACAAAAACACTTCCTGTTAAAGTGTTGAAAGATTTGAAGGCTGCAGGTTTTATTGATGAGACTGAGAATAGTCAAAAAGTGGTAGATGCGGTAAAGTTTATATGGGGAAATAGCAATTACTTAAAAATGCAACTTTCTAGTTTTAGTATAAAAAGACAAAAAAGGTTAATAAGTAAATCTGGTTATAGTAAGGTAGATGCTTATATTTATGCTAGATATAAAAACAAGGGTTATGGTGAAAAAATATTTGTACAGCAAGTTTTAGGAGAACTAAAACATTATTACAAGGTAGAACCTACCAATAAAATAAAAAACACAATAAAAAAAATAAGGAAAAAAGTTTATGATGAAAAAAGACGATTAGAAATTATTATAGAATGAGAATTGTACAGTTTAAAACTATCCACCTGTCACATTTTTGCTGTTGCTGAGGATTAATAGGAAAAAGGTTTTTGACTACACAAAAATTCCCTCATAGGTTTATATATCTATATAGATAGTTTTTTTCACAGGGGGGATTTATGGAAGAGTATAAATATGCGGGAATTGATGTTGGTTTTGGAGACGTTAAAGTCGCAATCGGGAATAGTTATGGTAAACATTTTGAAGAAAAGTTTCCAACAGCTATAAGATATTATAATGAAAGTGCTATTGGTGATATAAAAACCGACGAGGACAAAAATATCCTTACAAGAGATGGTACAAAGTATGTTCTTGGGGAAAGTGCTTTACTAGATGCCTTTTCAACAAGGACGTATGATTTTTTGTCTTCATATATTCCTCTTTTTGTTGAATATACTGAACGCAGGTATGGTCATTTTAAAGAAATAGGTTTGGGCTTGCCCCTCGGATATTACACAAAAGAAAATATTTCTAAAATACAGGAATCTTTGCCAGGCCAAAAAGTCTCTGTGTATCCCCAAGGGGTCGGAGCTTTTGTTGATTTTTTTTTCAACGGCAAAAGTGTTGACTCAAGTATTACAGGTTTGGTTGTTGATATTGGTTATAGCACTGTTGATGTTATCTATTTTGAAGAAAGTGTAACTATAAAGGAAAAGTCTTTAATGACAGATGATCTGGGCCTTTCTGTTCCTGTTTTACAATTAAAATCATTTATTCAAAAGAAATTTAATTTTTCACTTTCGGAACAACAAGCAAAAGAAATCTTTTTGAAACAAGAGTTAAGCATGTTTGGATCGAAGGTAGATTTGACTGCCGTTATTAATGAGCTTGTCCGTAAATATGCAAGAAATCTTTTTTTGAGAATCAAAACAACATGGAAAAGAGAATTGGTCGGTGCGAATACTTTGTTATTTGTTGGTGGCGGCGCTTATTACCTAAAAGAACACTTGCCCTCAAATTACAAAGGTATAGCCCTTATACCAGAAACCCCCGAATTTTGTAATGCTAGAGGTTTTTTAAAAACACTTATATTAGATTATGCAGAACAAGAAAAATAAAGTATGTGTAACTGTCAGAGATGCTTCTGCTTATAAGAAGTTAATGCAGGTTTCTCCTGTCATGCGAGGTCTTCTTATAAACTGTGCCATATCAAGCTTTTTGAATAGCACGGAAGGTTTAAACCTTTTTTTGCTTATCTCTGGAACAGCAGTAGATTTGCCAAAAAAAGATGTGGCAAAAGAAAAATCAGAGGTAAATAAAATTTTTGATAGTTTTTTGACAAACACAGGTTTTTCTGATAAGTAGTTGGTGACTATTGTTTTAAATAAAGTTTGAATAAGTGATTTGTGCTAAAAAAAATTTATAATATATTTTGTTTTAGGAGTTTTCACTATACAAAAATTCCCTGTTGATGTTATATATATATATAGGCTAGTTTATATAGCTTGATCTTTATGGAGGGGGGGTAAAATGGTAAGGAATGTTTTAGGATTAATGGTTATGGTCAGTTTTTGTATGTTAAGTATGTTGTTGTTTACTGAGAACATAAGCATAAACACAGCTTATGCTAAATCAGCTAAAACAACAACATTGGCTGGGTTGGGCAAAGAGATAAATGATTTATCTTCGCTCGCGCATCTGGTCAACCTAAAGGTACTAAATCTTGCGAAAAACGAGATAACCGATCTATCACCGCTTGCGAATCTGGTCAATTTGGAGGATTTGAATCTTAGGGACAACGAGATAACCGACTTGTCGCCACTTTCGCAACTAATCAATCTGGAGTTGCTGGCTCTTGGAGAAAACGAGATAACTAGGCTAAGACCGCTTTCGCAAATGGTTAACTTGAAAAAGTTGTGGCTCTATAGCAATAAAATAACTGACCTGAAACCGCTTTCAAAAATGGTTAATCTGGAGAGGCTGTTTCTTTCGGATAACAAAATAACCAATGTAAAACCGCTTTCGCAACTGGTTAATCTGGAGTTGCTGTATCTTCAGAATAATAAAATAACTAATGTAAAACCGCTTTCGCAAATGGTTAAGCTACAAGATCTATATCTTCAGGATAACAAAATAACCAGTGTGAAACCATTTTCGGATCTAATTAACCTAAAGGTGCTAATCCTTGGCAATAACAAGATAACCGACATAAACCCGCTAGTTCTCAACAAAGGGCTCTCTAGGGGTGACTATCTAGATTTAACAGGTAATCCACTGAACGATGACTCAGTCTTTATTTATATCCCTGAGTTACAGGATAGGGGTGTAACGGTTTGGTGGACAACAGAACTAAATGGATTGGGCAAAGAAATGAATAGTTCAATTGATCGTTCAAATGTCAAACTAGGTGAGCTGCTTTCGAAAATGTTGGTTCTTTCGAATGAAAACATGACCGATCTGTCATCGATTTCAAAAGCAGTTGATTTAGAAATGCTAAATCTTTCTAATAACAAAATAACCAACCTAAAACCGCTTTCAAAAATGGTCAAGCTAAAAAATCTGGATCTTATGAACAACAAAATAACCGACATAAAACCTCTAGTTCGCAATAAAGGGCTTTCTAAAGGTGATTATATAGATTTAACAGGTAATCCACTGAGCGATGACTCAATTTTTATTTACATTCCTGAATTACAGAATAGAGGAGTAACAGTTCGGTGGTAATAGACTTATTTTTTATGGAGGGAATAAAATGGTAAGAAAGATTTTAGTATTAATGGTAATGGTCAGTTTTTGCATGCCAGGGATGTTGTCCTTTACTGACAATGCGGGCAACCTTAGCGTATCGTCTATTGTTAATAGCTTTGCCCCAAGCATGGCTTATGCTGACGATACTGAAGAAAGTGAGTTAGATGAGGTTTATACAAACTTGACTAAAAGAGCTAAGGGTGGTTGGGGCAAGATTATTGCTTTTGGCATGCTGGCTTTTGGGATTTTTATGCTTGTAAAGGGAACGATTTTAATGGGAATGCTTGCTATCTTTTTGGGTGTTGTTGTAAGCCTTTCACCAGGCATTATAGATACTATGTTTGGTGCAATCTTTTGACAGAAGATATAAGGAGAATTTTGTTATGATTGGAGAAAGTGAAAGATATTTGCCGAAGTATTTGAACGCTATGCCACAAATTTTATGGTGGGAGCTTGATCAGTTTCTTGTGTTTATCGGATTCATCAGCGTTGGTATATTGGCAGGAAGAACTTTTTCGGGTTTTGTCGCTGGAATGGTTGCTACGTTTGCATATACTAAAATTAGAGACAATCGGCAACCAGGGTATTTTAAACACTGGATGTATTCAAAAGGGCTTTATAACCTTAAAGATAAGATGCCAGAATATTATGTGAAAGAATTTATTAGATAACAGTTAAAAGTTATAAAGTTAAAATTAGAGGTGATTTATGAGGTTTTGGGCCTACTGGGAAAAGCTTGCTGCAGAAAATGGATACTTAAAAGTTGCTAATGTTGTTCTTGCTCTTGCACTTGTTTTTGTTTGTATAGTTATGGCAAAAATGTCTGTGGGTAGTAAAGTCGTTATTATCCCCCCTAGAATTAATCAAGAGTTTTGGGTCGCAGGAGACGAGGTTTCTGTTTCATATCTTGAGCAAACAGCATATTTTATAACGGATAGACTTTTATCTGTAAATCCGAAAACTGTGGATAGGTCATATGCAATGATACTTCCCTTTTTGTCAACCGATCCTGAAACGTTAACTAAGCTTAAAGTTCTTTTAGCTGAACAAACAGATGCTATAAAAGAAGAAAATATTTCTCAAGTTTTTTATCCTTTAAGTTTTTCTGTTGGAGAAAATTATAATTACATGGTGGTAACTGGTGAGGTGCTACAGCAAACAGGGAGTATTTATATCGGGAGCAAAACTGTTCATGTAAAAATATGGTTTAAAATTAAAGGTGGACGGTTAACCATAAGGCAACTTGTTTTATAGGTATAAACTAAATAAATGGTGGGGTTTGGAATGAAAAAATTTATATTGCTTTTTTTTGGTTTGTCAATTTGCAGTGCATCTGCAGGCGAGCTAAATATTTTGCCACAATTTGTAGATGGCTTGGGATATACTGACGTTAATATTTCTATTTTAGACATGTCCCGTATTGTTTGTCCTGATGCTGATATCGGCCTCCTTGCTTACAGCAAAGAAAAGGAAATCGAGATTATAAAGCAAGGGCATAATGCTTTCGTAAAGGTGTTGCCCACTCAGGTAACAACAGAACAGAATGGTGAGCTTGTTACTAGCCTTGAAAGGAAAGCCTTTCCCCGTGAGTTGTATGTTGAGTGTTCCGGCCAGGTTTATAACCTTATATTGACTCCTAAAGGTGTTCCTGCTCAAACTATTTTTCTAAAATCTACAGTAAAAAAAATGGAAGATGCCCTTGAGTTTGAAACTGCTGCTAATTATGAAACGGTTATGTCTTCTCTAGTCAAAAGTATTTATGTAGGATTACCTCCTTCGGGGTATGAAATTAAGCTCTTTGATTTTGAAAAAGATTTTGCAGAAATTAAAATTAAGGGCAATAAACAATATTTAGGTGCAAGGTATACTGTTTATGAATTTATTGTTGAGGCAAAACAAAGCGTTAATTTACATGAAGGTTTATTTACGGGTTTAATTAAAAACCCTGTTTCTATATCTATTGTTGATACCGTTGTAATGGCAAACAAAACTACAAGACTGTTCATTATCGCTCTTAAGGGGTAAACCTATGAAAGAAAAATTTGCAAATGAAAAATTGAAGCGAAATGCATATGTAGTGGGTGCTGCCTTATTGTGCTTAACTGCAGCGGCTTTTGTTGCTTTTGGCTTGGGACCTACACAAAAAAAAGAAAAGGTTCCTTTAGTCGAGGTTATTGACCCAGCATCCCTTGAAGAAGAAAGCTTTAAGAAGATATATGGGGATAGGTTGTTTGAGTTAGAACGACATATTAAAGAGCTGAATAAAGCTTTAGATAAAGCTCAAAAGACTAAAACTAAATCTGAGCCTAAAAAGGGGTTGGGTGATTACTCTGGGGACATATCGGTTTATAACCCTTTCCCTGATGCGCCAGAAATAGATGAGGAAACGGGGGAAATTATATATCCTGTAAATGAACAACCTCTTGGTGGAGGTCTTTTCCCTCCTGGCTTAACTGGTGGAGGCAGAGCTTTACCTGACGCTGTTGCTCAAAAGCCTCAACTTGATCTCCCTCCTCCTATGCTTATTACCGATCTTATGGTTATTGAAGTCAGTGAACCTCCAGAGGAAATAGAAGATCTCTCTATTTTGGAAGAGGAAGTAAGTAAAAAATCTACGATAGAAAACACTATTCCTGCTGGCAGTTTTGCTGAAGCTGTTCTTCTTTCAGGGTTAGATGCTCCATCAGGTGGGGATGCAATGGGTCAACCACATCCTGTTTTGATGTCTTTGGTTGGTGATACATATCTTCCTAATAGATGGAAGACTGATATAAAAGAATGTTTTGTTGTGGGGTCAGGATATGGTGATATGTCTACAGAGCGGGCATATATTAGGGCAGAAAAAATGTCCTGTGTTAAAAACAACGGTGATATTTTAGAAAAAAATATCGAAGGCTATGTTTCTGGTGAAGATGGTAAAGTTGGCATGGCAGGGCTTGTTGTCAGTAAGCAAGGCACAATGTTGCTAAGAACTCTTGTTGCTGGTTTTATACAGGGGACTGCAGAAGCATTTCAAGAAAATGAATCAGAGGTCTCTATTGACTCGGGTGGTTCTGTTAGAACTTTTGATCCTAATTCTGCTGGGAGTCTTGCTGTTTTTACGGGTTTTGGCAATGCTGCTGAAATGCTTGCGGACTTTTATATGGATCTTGTCAATCAAATGTTCCCTGTCGTTGAAATCAACGCAGGAAGGAAAGTTACACTTATATTCTTAAATGCTATTATGTTAGATGAGTAATTGTGATTTATCTCACAATTAAATCTGTGAGCGTATTCGGAGGAGTGAAATGAAAAAAATATTTATTATGGTTTTATTGTCATTGACAGTTATCTCTTGCTCAAAGGTAATGCTTCCTTATGCAGAAAACCCTGTTTGTAGAAAGGGCGTAGATTCTGGGCTTTGTGGATCTGTTCCTGATGTTTATAATCATTTAGTCCTGGAGGATGAAATATGAAGTATACCGCTGTTTTAATCATGTCACTTTTGGTTTTTGCTTGTTCATCTAAAAATATTGTGCTAGATGTTGGTCACGGGATGTCTGACCCAAATCTAAATGGTGAAATAAAGGAAATATTAGAATCTAAAGCTGATGCGCAAGAAAAGGCAAATGTAATTTCTGATATAATTACTAAATATAAAAAGAAAGGTTACAAAGAAGGACAAAAACTTTCTGATATCCACATGAAAGAACAAGTGGATCGAGTTCAGGATACGCTTCAAATGCAACCTACTCCACTAAAAACTTCTGATGTTGTTTTGAGGGTTCTTATAATGCCATGGGTGGATGAGGGTGGCACTTTGCACTCACAGTCATATCATTTTGTCAAGGTAGATAATGGCAAGTGGGTTATAGGTGATTATTTGATGCAAAAAGGTATATCTGTAAAAAGTTACCACCCTTTAAATGCAGATGAGCTTCCTTTAGGAAAACAATAAAACAAAGAGAGGTCTTTTTTATGTTTGAGTCACCTGTAAGTGAATGGCACAGGCTTGTAAGCCGTGTTGATGCCACAAAGTTGCTTCCTTACCGTTTTTTTGAAGAAGAAAACGACATGTATTACAATGCTGATGGCAGCACAGGTTTTATATTGGAGTGCAATGTCTTGCCTGGTTGTTCTGACATGGTTTTTGCAGGCTTATCTTCTGCAATGTCTTTTATTCCTGCAGGCTGTACTATACAATTTATATTGATGTCTTCTCCAGATGTGGTAACTTTTGCCCAGAGATGGTTTGATTCAAAAAACACAACGGGTTTATTCACAGAAACCAAAGAAAATTATCGACAGTTTCTTTTTAGTCACAACTGGGATAAAATAAGTAGAAACTTTTATGCTCCTTTTAGAAATTTTAATCTTTTTATTACAGTAAAAGATGGTGGAAAAAAGAAAGAGTTTTTAGCTTTTAAAGATTTTTTTGTAAATCAAGGGCCAAAAGAAAAAAAAGACTTATTAATGAGGTCAACACGTCTTGCAAAGGTGCGAGATGGTTTCGCTGGTGCTTTAAAGTCTGCCTTTTTGAGGCCAAGAAATGTTGGCCCGAACAAGCTAATGGATGCGCTTTATCCTTTTCTTAATCCTGCTCATGATTATAGAACAAAACCAAGTCCAGACAAAAGGAATTTATCTAATTTCATGATAGATAATGATACTGTTTTTGAAATCCACGACCAATACTTAAAGGTTGATGGTATGTACAGTAAGTCTTTGTCTATAAAAGATTATCCTGAATCTTCTAGCTTTCATAATACTATTGGGTATGTAGGTAATCCTTTAGGTAACGATAATTTTTCTACTCCATTTATCGTTTGTTTAAATGTCATTAAGTTGCCTGATAAAGAAAAGTCTCATATACAACGAAATGCAGCTTTAGTTATGAATCAGAGTTTACCTTATGCCATGTTTCCAAAGTTAAAACATAAGCATGAAGACTTGACCTTTGGTTTGGAAAAACTGGATGAAGGCTTAGATCTTTACAAAATGTGTTTTGAGCTTTTTGTTTTTGCAAAGGACGAAGAGTCTCTTGATGAAAACATAAGTTCATTTAAAACTTATTATCAAAGTATGGGTTTTAGACTAGAAAACGACAAATATATTCACTTTCCTGTGCTTTTATCCGTTCTGCCTTTTGGGTATGACGAAAAAACCTCGCAGTTTTTATCAAGAGACAGGGCTGTCTTTGAAGACAACATTGTGGACCTTGCTCCCGTTACTGCGGATTGGCAAGGAAATTCTGAGAAGGTTTTGTTTACCAGTCCAAGAGGACAGTTAGTGGGTTTTGATCTGTTTTCTAACGATGCTGGCGGTTACAATGCTTTTGTTGTAGGAATGACCGGCTCTGGAAAATCTGTTTTTTTGCAATGGCTATCCTTAAATTATCTAATGGAGGGGGCTAATGTTTGGGTTATAGATATTGGTCGAAGTTATGAAAAACTTGCTAACGTTTTCGATGGGGAATTTATAGAGATGAAGCAAGACATGTCTATTTGTGTCAATCCGTTCTCTGAGATAAAAGATGACTCTATGTTGGCAGAATATAAAGAGTTTTTGATAGGACTCTTTCTTTTGATGGGTACGCCAAAGGAAAAACAGTTGGCTGAGCAACTTGAAAAACTGTTAAAATCTTATTTAGAAGAAGCAATCTCTGCTAGTTATTCAAAAGATGGCAAAGACAGTTGTGTTGACTCTGTGATAGAAGAACTTAAACTCATGAATGAAAAGATTAATGACCCTAGACTTTCTGACTACATAAGGACAATGAGGCCATTTACTTCTGATGGTCAATATAGTTCGATTTTTAATGGCAAAAGCACTTTAGCTTTTAATAAAAAATTGACAGTCCTTGAAAATGACACTTTGGAAAATATGCCGGACATTAGAGATCCTCTTTTGATGGTTTTAACTTTTCATATATCTAAAGAGATTTATATGTCTGTTGGTGGTGAACGACACATTGTTATTATAGACGAAGCCCATAAGTTTTTAGGCAGTCCCCATACGGACCTTTTTATCGAACAAGCTTATAGACGTTTTAGAAAGCATGGTGCTTCTATGATTTTAGGTACTCAAGGTTTTGAGGATTTTTATGGAGGCGCAGAAATCTCAAGGGCAGGAAGGGTTATTGTCCAAAATAGTTATTGGAAATTTTTTATGATGCAAACATCTACAAGTAGAAATGCTATATATAACTCAGGTTATTTTTCTTTTACTAAAATGGAAGAGATGTTGATGGACTCTTTAAATCCTTTAGCGGGGGAATATAGCGAATTGATGATTGTTTCTGATATTGCTACGGCAAAGGTTCGTATTGTCTTGGACGACTTCTTAAAAACGTTGTTTTTTACTACAGCGGAATTAAGACTAAAAATTCAAAAACTTGTAGAATCTGGTAAGTCATGGACAGAGGCAATTCGTGAAGTTCAGGGTACAGATGTTAGGTAATTGTAAGCGACAAACAACTAAAGGGGTTTATTTTCTATGAAGGTTTATGAGTTTTTCTTTATTGTTTTATTGATATTTATCTCTAATTTTGTTGTTTATAAGATAGTTATCTCACAAGAGCAACCTGTCCGCTATGTAGACTTAACAAAGCTTATAGAGGAGAATAACAGTATTTTGCTAGATGCTTATAGGAAAGGTTTTATTACAGAAGAAGATATAGGAAACAAAAGTGATAGTTATTTGAATAAAGTACAAAATCTTTTAGCTGCGAAGGGAGCAGTTTTTGTTTCCGCAGCAATTGTAATGGGTGGTGTTGATATTACAGATGAAATTAAAAAAGAAGCAAGGCAAGAAGCACTATCTCTTAGCCCTTAGTGTCGGTATGTTAGCCCTTTTTTGTATAGCTAATCCCGAAAGAGTTGTTTTTATTAAACATTCTTTTAGTGCAAGTGTTCCTTACTCTTGGTGGATCGACCTATCTGTTTTTGGTTTTAATCATAAGAATAAGGGGGCTTATGTGCAAATAGACAAGGAACCTTATTTAAAAGAAAAAGAGGGGAGCACAATTCTTAAGATGATTGCTTGTGATAGCGGAGATTACCTAAAAGTTACTGATAAAAAAAAATATTATTGCAACGGGAAGTATCTTTGTGTTGCAAAGGATGCTAGTAGTGCTGGGGAAGCTGTTGATAACTTTGTTTTTAATGGACAAATCCCATCAGGCAAATTTTTTGCAATGGGAACACATCCTAGAAGTTGGGATAGCCGTTATTTTGGTTTTGTAGACAAAGGGAAAATCATGGCAATTTTAAAGCCTATCCGACCTATTTTTTCTAAAGAAGGGAAAAGGAGTGAATTGTGAACAAACAGAAAATTTTGAACTATGCTTTGTTAATCGTTTTTATAATATTTGTTTCTAACAATGCTTATTCTACTATGTATCCTATTCTTGAAAAAGATATGATGATAGAAATGCAAGAAAAAGCAAAAAACGTGGATATGGAAAAATATAAATCAAAGATTAAAGAGGACTTACTCTCCATGCGAGGTGTTGTCCTACCTCCAGCCACAAAAGACACTGCCTATTATGTCGACATGTCGTATACATTAGATATAGATATTACAGATGAGCATGGAAAAGTGATTTACCCTGAAGGCTATACTTTTAACCCTGTACATTATATGGCTGTAAGCATGCCTGCTCTGGTTGTTTTTAATGTTTGTTCAAAACCAGAGAGAGAAAAGGTTAAAGAGTTGCTTCCTCTTCTAGGCGAAAACTATATGTTAATTTCTGCTGGATGTGCTTATCGAGACGTAAATGAGTATGGAAAAGATTTTGATGCTCGGCTTTTTATGCTCAATGATGACCTGGCTAAAAGGTTTCAGATAAAGCAAACCATAAGTATTGTTACCATAGAAAAGGAGGATAGCTATGCGCTTGTCCGTGTTTTCAAGACTAACAGTTAGTCTTGTCTTTTTTTTTAGTATAGTTTCACATTCACATTCTTCGGTGGCAACTACGGCTCAATGTACTGCGGCAATGAAAGGCGGCGTTTCTGCGGCGGAAATCTTAGCAAAAGCTCTAGCCACCTCTTATAATATGTTTCCGATCAGTGTTGGCGGTGTTAAATCACCATCTGTGAATACAGAAGTAAAAGATTATGTGGAGGTAAGTAATCCTATATGCACCTGTCTTGTCCCTTTTCCTCGAATTGGGATTACTATTTCTTTGTGGGAACCTATATCTATGATTGAAGTTACTGCTTTTCCGATGTGTTTCCCTTCTTTAGGTATCCAAGTCCCAGCAGAAGGGATGATAGGCATGTCTGCTATAGGAACAACATCAGCTGGAGATTCTACTGAAACAATAAATACTTACCAAGCTCATTATATAAAATACCCTATTTTTTTCTTGTTAGGACTTTTTTTAGATTTAGCATGTCTTGACTTTTCAGGTATTGCTATTGCTTGGCTCACTGAAGTTGATCCTACATGGCAGAATGATATGCTTGCCGCATTCATGCATCCGGAGGTTTTTTTGGTGGCGAACCCTATTGCTCAAGCGGCATGTTTAGCTGATGCTGTTACAGCTCAAGTAGGCTTTCCCTTGGACTTGCTATGGTGGTGTTTTGGCGCATGGGGGTCAGCTTATCCTTTTTCTCAAAATGTTGGACAAGCAATCAATGTTACATCTTCTGCTAATATAGCTGCAAGAACTATATTTAAGATGCATAGACAACTTATGCTTTGGAGTAACCCCACTGAAAATGTAGGTCTATGTCGAAAAATTCCTCTCCCTTTTATGCGAAAAAAACAATATGGGATATTTCCTATTTATCCAAGGACCTTTCCCTTTAGATTTGTGATTGGGAAAACACCTTTTTGGTGGGGAACAGCTATGGACATGCCTTTCGTTAACTTTCATGTGTGGGTTTGGAATGTTTATTCTAAAAGGACATGTTGTTTCTTATGAAAAAAACAAATGTTTTTATCTTGTGTTTTTCCTTGCTAATAATTTTTAGCGTTTATGCTAATGACTTTTATAATTATAGGTCTAAATCTAAAACCCCTGCTTCTGTAGACGAAGATACAAGTCAACATGAGGATGCAAAAGACCCTGGGTTGAAAGGGTTAGAGTCAGAATTTCAGAAAAATGTTGACAGCTTCCAAAACAATCCTCCTGTGGAAGAAGTTTATGAGGGTTTTAAATGGAAAGAAAACGACAGTGAAACTAGAGGCAATACAAGTGGAAAAGAATATGCGGACCGTTATAAGTCTACTGGGAAAAACAGTCCATTAATGAAAGATTTTGCAGCGCCTTTGGAAGATCGAGATACAAATTTCACTACTTTTGATGGGAAAACTCAATTTAGTGCCCCTGTAAACGATTGCGAAGAGAAAGGCCAAGGGGGTGAATATCTAACTATAAAGTATATCCCTCGCCCTGCTCATAAAAATACCTATGTAGCACAGATTTGGATTGATAAAAATTTTAGTGGATTTTCTGGAACGAGATATTATACTCCTGCAATGTCTGGTGTTTGTGAAAAAGGTTTTGTGGTTTGTCCTAAAAATGAATGGCCAGAAACGACTGCTTATGTCTATAACCAAAGGACAGAAGAGAACCGTCGCCATTATGAGTCTAGACCGTGTACCTTTTTTTATTGGACAACAGAAAACAACTTGTTGACTTACAAGGAAGACAGGCATGACCATAATATTGAACATGAATTGGATGTTTATGGCAGAAATCTTAGGCGTGAAGGTTTTAATGATAAAGATTCGGTTTCAACATTAGATAGAGCTCACGGCGAGTATGCAGAAAATGCGGGTGCATGTTGGTGCACAAACAAATCTTGTGGATATACAAGCTTCTCACAAGTTGCAGATAAATTTGCCCTTATGGAATCAGGTATTATGGAGGTTCTTGGTGAGTTAGATGATATAAGCGTTACTGCTTCTCCGACCAGAAAAGATGGAAAACTTTCTTTTTCTGGGAATAAAATAGAGTGTTTTAACCCTGGCGGGGTAAATACTTATGGCTTTGATAATAACGTTTCACCTAAAAAATATTATTCACAAAGTAGCACTGGGAATGTTTTGCTTAAAAAAAAATCTGAAATTGCTCTTGAAAAGCAGAGAATGGATAATAAAAGCGCTGTTTTTATGTCTGCCGATCAAGGCAAGGAAGCACAAGAGCTTTCAGACAAATACTATAAAGATGGAAGTTATGGAGAGAAGGTTGCCAGCGCAGACTCTGCTTTAATCGTTGCTAGTACAGCAGAAATAAGTAGTGCTGGTGGCGGAATAGATTATACGGATTTGGAAGGACAAAGGAAGTCAATCATAGGCTTGCCATTGGGAGATGTAAGTTGTAGCCGTCCAGTTTGTTTTGTAGATAGAGATGCATCCGCTGCAGGTGTCAACCGAGATGGCTCAAATACAAGTCAATTTGGGCAAGAAAATCTTCTCCTTGATTATGGGGAGAAGGCTCAAAATAAGGATCCCCAATTGGTGGACATTGATCTAGGGAGTGCTTATTTAGATGGTCCATGGGCAGTTGCTTGTACCCCAAAGGGTAATTCTTTTTCTTGCCCAACACTACCTGGCGAGAAAGCTGTGAGTGAGTGTTCTTGTGAAGGCACTGACAATCTCACATCTATTGCCCCTTTAGGAAAGGCAAAAAGCGTAGACGATGCTCGTAGAGACAATGTGTGTGTTACAGAAGATAAGGCGACAAGAACACATAATAGTAACATTGACTTTGAGGTAAAACCTGAAGACGATAGTGATAAATGGGATTATGATAAAGATAAAGCCGATTTTGTTTTAAATTCACCCGTAAATATTTCCGAAATAACAACAGCAATCGGGGAAGAGTTTGGAGAAAAGGTTGGTAAGCTTGTGGGCGAGTTACTAGGTAATACTATTGGTGGCATGATCGGAGGCGCAACTGGTGCTGCAACCGGTGCTGCAACCGGTGCATCAACTGGTGCTTCCGTGGGTTCTGGTGCCGCAGTTATTGGTTCTGTTCCTGGAGCTGCAGCAGGTGGTCTTGCAGGTGGTGCTTCCGGAACGGCTTCTGGAACTGTATCTGGGGCTATGCTTTTGTCTGAAATTGGTGGGAATATGGGCACTTGGATGGGCGAAAAAGTGGGTGGCGAAGTTGGCGAAGAAGTTGGCAATAGAGTTGAAGAACTTCTAGGTATTGAACAAATTTGTCAGGGAGAAATAGAGGTTTTTAAAGGTCAATCATCTAAATGTAGACTGGCTTGTGCCGAAACAGGAGGAAGCAACTGTTGCAGCACAGACGAAACTTGGGTCGGTTTGGGAAAGTGTACTGAGAGAGAGGAAGCTTTGCATAAAATGAGAGATCAAGATAAAACCTGTCATCTTATAGGAACGTATTGTTCAAAGAAAGTGATGGGTGTTTGTATGGTTAGAAAGAAAGCGAGCTGTTGTTTTGATTCTGTGCTGGCAAAAATATATCACGAACAAGGTCGTCCACAATTGGACATCAAATGGGGTAAACCTAAAAAACCTAATTGTCGAGGATTTACTATAGAAGAGTTTCAAAAGATAGATGCTTCGGATTTTGATTTTAGTGAATGGACTGATTCCTATATGGGTGATATGTTAGGTGGAATTAACGAACAGATGGATGATTTACTTAAAGAGGGAATAAAATTTCCTGATGAAATATCAAATTTAGATATAGATAATTTAACCAAGGGGGATGACGATGAAGCAATGGAAGCTGAACTGCTGGAACTTCAAGAACTGGAAGATCAAGGGGTGGAATAAAAAGGGTTTAAAAGCAAACAAAAAAAAGTTAAAGACGGATGAGCAAGACCTTAATACGGAGGAACAGGACATAAAAACAACTAAATCGGAAAAGTTAAGTTCTTGGATAGTATTGTCTTTAGCTTTAGCTATAAGTTTGCCATCTATGTTGTTTGCAGATGAAGCTGACGCCATCATTGAACCTGAGGTCTTTATTCATGCAGAAAGGACACTGTCCCCGTATGAGGCAGGAAGGCTTGTACATTCTATTGGATTTCAAGAAGAGTCTGGCCTAAAGGTCAAATATAACCGCAACAGGCAAAGAGTTAGCGTCTTGCACGAAAATGTGAAGCCAGTCCAAACAAAGGTGGTTCGCAAGGTAGAGGCTGTCAAGGTTATTGAGGTTTTACCTGTAGAAGGGAATCCTCTTAGCTCTAAATGTTGCACTAGATAATTAAATAGTTTTCTTTATTGTTTTTTTTGGTGTAAGCCCACTGGGGAGGGGGAATTTTTTATAATGGAATTTTATCTTGATCCTATTATTAATGTGTCTACTGGTAATCTTGAGTTAATTGAAATATTGTCATTTAATCCAATGCCAAACACCTTGTTGTTTGAAAGCTATAGCGAGAATCTTGACTTTTGGTTATTTGAGCAAGCTGTAAAATTTTATCATACAAAAAAAAATGATTATAAAAACACTAAGTTTACAATTAATCTTCAGCTAAAAACTTATGTTAAATTTATTGATATTATATATTCTTTAATCAGTAATGAGGCAAATCTCTATATTGAAATTGTAGAGAAAAGTCATGACACAGATTTTTCTGAGTTTACTAATTTGCTTGCTGGCAAACTTATACTCGATGATTTTGGCACTGAAGCTAGTAATGTTGATCGCATAGTAAATCTACGTCCTTATGCTGTAAAGATGGACCGTGTGTTTTTTTGTCTTGGTGTAAATTTTATTACGGCATTTAGGGTCTTCCTTGAAAATTTAGATATAAAATGTATATTTGAAAAGGTGGAGACAGAAGTAGAGTATGCTCAGTTATTGACCTGTGGCATTAAATATATGCAAGGGTATTATTTTGACAAAAAAATATTAGGGGGAGATCGTCGTTTGTAAATTTCAACCCCGCTTTAAGCACGGGAGCACAGTTAAAAAGTTTGTGAGGCGTATCTATGTATTTTGAGGAAACAAGGCTAAGGTTTTTTGATGAGAATGACTTTGACCGTATACTTTCTTGCTTGAGGTCAAAAAACGATGACTTTTACCTAATGACCTGTTTACTCTTATATGAGTGTGCAGCAAGACTTTCTGAAGCTGTGCAGGTTCGTTTTTCTGATTACAACACTACATACGGAGAGTTAACACTCCCTGTCACAAAAAGAAGAGAAGAGGTTGTTTGTAAAAAAATTAAAATTTCTCAAGAGCTTGTAAATCTGATGGCAAAACATAAAAAAACCCTTCGTTTGGGAAAAAATGATTTCATTCTAGTGAGAAAGAAGGGGAATAAGCCTTTGTTTAGACATCTCTTTATAGTACATATGCAAAAAGTTGTTTTAGAGGCTTTAGGTGAGAATCATTATCATAAAGCTAATGCTTCATCTATTCGCCATTCAAAAGCAATTCATATGTTAAGGAAAGAAAAAGGCAAAAATATTCAAGAGGTAAAGAAAATTTTAGGCCATAAAAGCGTTCTGAACACCACGGTTTACCTTCAGTACATCTAAAATAATAGATGATTCAAATTAATAAAAACAACTACTCGGTTTTAAATCGTTCTATCTTCTCATTTAACATTTCTGTGTTCTTTTGTAGAGAATTTACAGTTAAAGCTACTTCTGCTACAGAACCTGAACTTTCCTCCATACCTGATGATAGTTCTTGGATATTGTTGTCTGAATCTTTTATTGTACTACTTAATTCAACGATATTAGCTTCAATGTCTTCATTGAAGCTGGAAATTTTATCCACATAATCTGCTATTTTATCAAAGACACCTATCAAACTTTCTATCTGTACAACCCCATATTTAACGTTGCTTTCAGTATCTTTCATCTTTTGTTCTGTAGTTTTAGATTCATTTGTCAGCAAAGCTACGATTTCAGAAATTTCGGCTATTGACCCCTGTGTTCTCTCCGCTAGTTTTCTTACTTCATCGGCTACAACGGCAAAACCCCGACCTGCATCACCAGCTCTAGCTGCCTCAATTGCAGCGTTTAGTGCTAAAAGATTTGTCTGGTCTGCAAGATCTTCAATAACATTTAATACAGTTCCTATCTCTTTTGAAGAAACAGATAACCTGTTTATAGTTTGTGATAAGTCAGAGCTACTTTTATTAATTTTATTTATACTTACTAAAACATCTTTTGCTTTACCTTGTCCCTCTGTAGCTTGATCTCTGGCTTCTCTACTTTGTTCCAAGGTAGAGGAAGCTTTATCAGATACACGATTGCCGGAAAGATGAATCCCCTTTATATCGTTGGCAATTGCAGATAAACCTGAAGCTTGAACTGAACTTACAGATGATATTTCTTCCATGGTTGAAGCTAGCTGGTTAGTGGCTGAGGTTACGTTATCGATGTTCTCTTTAACAATTTTTACTACTCCTTGGATATTTTCCATAAATTTATTAAAATATGTTTTCATGTTCCCTATCTCGTTATTACTGTTGATATTAACCCTGTTTGTTAGATTTCCCCCGCCTTCTGATATTCCCTTTAATGCATCAGTAATCTTGTTTATAGGCTCTGTTATAACAAAACGGGTAAGCAAATATAAAACGATAAAAAGTAATAGAATAACTATAACCGACAGCATCAAAAAGTATATTTCTGTTATTTTTATACCGGACATTATATCTGATATATCATGGGTTACTATAACATGCCAGCCTGAATGAACAGTTACCTCTTTAAAATCAACTTTTCTGGATACGTATCGTTTTTCCTCACCTTTATAATAAGTTGTAAAATCTTTCTCCCCTTTTATAATCCTGCCAAGTACATCATAGTTATCTTGGTCATAAAATTCATTGTTTAAAACTAAGCTTTTCTCAGGATGAGCTATCATCATCTTTCTTTCGTCTGCAAGAAAGATATAACCTGTGTTCCCAATATTTACACCATTCACAAACATATCAATAAAATAACCTATATTGATACCCAGTACGACAACACCCAGCAGCAGACCATCTTTCTTAACAGGAGCAGACATAGCAAATGTTGGCACATTATTTGTGAAACTCATATAAACTTCGCTCATATAAGAATCTTTACCCTGGTATATTGCCTTTACATAACTTGTCGTTAAAAGGCTTTGTCCAAGAAGATTTTTATTGGCAGTAACTGTAATCATATCGCCATTTTCAACGTCTCTAGTCTCTCCATCAACCATCATATTAAAACTACTGCCCCCATCCATCTTAACAACAAGAACAATATTTTCGTAAAATTGGTACAAATTATGAAGATATCCGGTATATTCAGAAGCCTTCTCTCTTAAATCAGGATCAGCTGGATTAGCGAGGGCTTCTATCACCCTTTTATCCTCAGATATCATTTTGGCAAAATCATGTTGGCTCTTCACCCATGTTTCTAAGGTAGTGGATACCTGCTGCGCTAATAGATCAGCTAACTCTAAGTTGCTTTTCAGAATATTCTTTGTTTCCAACACTCTAAATGTAACCGAAAATAAAAAAAGCACAACAATCAAAGCAACAAAAATTATGCTCATATACGTAAATGATATGCTACTACTTATTTTCTTAATTAATCCTATTTTCAAAAATGCCTCCCTATAACTTACCGTAAGATATAGTTTAATTTATATATTGTTTCTTGTCAAACTATCTTTTGTCTCTAAGATAGTTAGTTATAGTAGTCCATCGTTACTGTTTATTTCCAATATAAGGGCAAAAGCACGATTACTCCTGCAAAAATCAAATAGCTTGCGACTATGATATATTCTTCTTTAGATCTTGTTTTTATTAGTTTCAATCCATACCCAGGTTTAAAAGGGTTTAGAAATGGCACTCCTGTTTTTGTTAAAGAATCACAAGCAATGTGGATTAATGCACCAATCACAAAAAAAGACATGAAAGTGTTTATCTGTAAAATAGGTATAGGTGTTTTAAACAAAAGCAACAATAATATTCCTGCCCATACTCCCCACCAGTGAGTGAATTTTCGATGAATTTTCCAAAAGGTTCTTTGGTCATTTAAGGCAACTATTCTCTCAATGACATCAGGAGCCATTGACCCTGCAAGAATCCCTCCTATCATAAAGGGTTCCCAATTGCAAAAAATAACACCTGTTGTTGCTCCTATTAGCAAATGTGATTCTTTTGTCATTTCACCTCTTTAGATCTTCTAATTTTTCAGGCAGATTTATTGTTGACTTTCTTATCATTCTTAAGCTCTTTTATTGGTTCACGTACAAAATATATTGTGTTGTTTATGAATGGTTACACCAATGTTTTTTAGTGACAAAACTAAGTTTTTTTGGCATTTTATTCTCTTTTAGATAATTTCAAGACATGGCTCGAAACTTGTACCTATTCCTATTGCTAATCTGCACTTCACATTATTTAAGCGCAACAGATTATATTCGATAGGAACTGAGATAGTTTTTATGGGTTTTGATACACGTGCAACAGTAATATGTGGACGATATTTGTCACCAGTATCATTATCAGGTGTTAGATTTGATGGTAAACATGTGATGATCAACTCATGTATTTTTAACAATTCAGCGCTTTTAAGAATTGATGTTTCTATCCATGCTCCACCATTACTAGATGGTAAGATGGTCAAGCCAGACAAAATAATAGTGGGTTTATCAATTGACATTTTTTTGCACTTTGACCAGATATAGTCTTTCTCTGATTCTTCAGAAGTAAATTGAATCACCGTCAGGTGAGGCATAGAGTTCCTCCCGAGGAAGATTTTCGAGGGAACTTGCTGATATAGTTTTTCTGCATATTCTATAACTTGAGATGTAACTTTTTGATCAAAAACAAGTCCAATATTAAATTGTTGCATTTTCTACCTCCAATATTCTCATGTTAACATTGCTTGTCAGTTGGTGTCAATTGAAATTTCCCAACCATTTCCTTTTTTATTTATTCTGCAATTATTAATATGTTTTTATTTTTACAAAGATCAAGAGTGATTCTCAGTTTTTGTATAAAACAGTGTGATTTGTTTACTGTGCTCACTCCCCTACATGGGCGATGTTCAGCTTTTCAACCCCACCAAAAGAACAACGGCCATAAAGTTAATGCTGGAGGGGACTGTCTCCTTTAGGTAACAGAGGAACCAGCACCCTCCTTTAAAATAATATTTTTATTTATAAATATATCAAGTAATTTCTTATAAAATGTTTGAATTAAAAACAACACTTGACAAATATAAATATTAAAGGTATAAATAATGTGTGGCAGAAACTGCCGAGGAGGTTATTTATGGATATTCTTATAAAACTTTTAGAATATTTTCGAGGTCAATTTGATCTGCTTATAATTTTTTTTAGTTAACAATAACTTTTTGATCAAAAACAACCCCAATATTAAATTGTTGCATTTTCTACCTCCAACATTCTGTGGCTAAAGGATTAAGCTCAACCCGTTAGCGAAATTAGGTACATGGGGTTGTCAAAAGATAATGTGCGATAAAAGCACTCCTTTTTTTAGTGCAGATTGATGACATTTAACTGTCAGTTCTAGTAATTTCTGCCAACTTTCAAATGTGGCACCTCTTTCATATTCTTTCCCCACAAAATATGGAGGAGACCAAAAACTTAAAGAAACACTTTCAGGTTTTAACTGCTCCATTAAATCAGGAGTGTTTTCGCAATAAATTTGATTATGTTCTAAATATTTTTCTTGAAGTTGTGTTTTTTTCATAAAGCCTACATTTGAATGCCTTTATCAAGCTTACGATCATAATACTCACACCCATCCGCATTGGCAAGGTCTAAATTTATTTTTATTAGTCTAACATTACTTTTTAATCGGTACAACTGAGACCTTCCAACCATTTCCTTTTTTATTTATAAGGTGAAGAATTATCTATAAAATATAAATTTTCCCTTGACAAAAAAGATAACATAATATATCTTGTTTCTAAAAGGAGGGTAATGTGAATAAAACAGAAAAAGAAATTGCGGCAAAGAAAAAAGTGGAGGTTGAAAGAAACCTTATACTTTCAATGTTAGAAGATGGTTCTTTATTTTCTAACGAACAACGGTTACTGGATTTTTTGTTTGAAGAAGCAGTTTATAGCAAAGACAGGCTTAACTGAGCAAAGTAATAGTTAACTAAAATTATTACTGAATCAAGAAAATGTTTGGTCTTCCAAGCAGGGATGTAGCAGTAGAAATAAAAACGATCACCGTATACTAGCTTTGCGATATAGTGGCGTTAACACAATTAAGAACACAGGAGGAAGTAAATGAAAAAGTTGTTGTTAGGTATTTTGGTTTTTGGGATGTTTGCATCAGTAGGCTTGGCATCACCTAGACTTACTGACCTTGAGGTAAGAGAAAAAGTTTGGGAAGCGTTAAGTAAGTTTGAGGGTCATCCACTTTTTGGGAGATTTGTAACATTAGATTATCTCGAAAAAATATTAAAAAATGGTGGCGCAAGAGATTTCCTGGAAACACCAAGACGGAAATAATTGTTAAAGTATCTAAAGGTGTTATAGTAACAAAACCTTTCAACCTTGTGGTCCCCCCCAAGGTTGAAAGGTTGTCTCTTGGAGAAAGTCTGTGGTTTTTTTCTCATTTTTTGCTTGCTTTTTTAAATGGGATTCTGTATATTTGGTTGTAACTTGGAGGACATTATGAAAATAAACAAAAAATCTTTATTGGTAACTGGTGGGGTATTAACAGCAATCGTAGCAATTTCGCTTATTGCTATGTCTATTATTGCTGTGTTTGCTCCTGCTATGTTTATTGATAAAAGTAAGATTATTGAAGTTCAGGAAAGGTTTGCCAGCAAACATGAGTGGCTAAGCATAAATAATGTGTCTGACAATATAGATGTTACTTATAAGTCTGGCATATTGTTTAAGCCTCATTATTTAGTTGAGATTAAAGACACATCGGTAAGTGTTGATTTGCAATCTTTTGCGGAGGCTTTTAAGGATTTAAAGTTACCTGAAAACGTGGTTATTCCTAAAGTTAACCTTAAGGGAAATGTTGGTAAAGTTGTCTTTCTCTATGGGCCTATAGATAAATATCTTGATTTGGTCTCTATTGACAATTTTGATGTTAAGAATGTTTTTGAAGAGGATCCTTTTGTTTTTAACATTGCATCTATCTTTAGTGAAGGGGTTATTCTTAGTTCATTCTTAACCGATGATGACAGTAAGCCAAGTAAAACAATAGAGCTAAAGGATAAACTGAGCTTAAAACTTACAGATGCAAACATTGAATCAAAAGAATTTAATATGGCTGTAGATCTTCTCAACTTTCAACAATCTTTGTCTCCTGAAGGTAAGTTTGATTACTCTAAGCTTGACGTTCAGTCTGTATCTGGAAATTTGAACAATGCTAAAATTTCTTTATTGTATGACAACGAGCCAATGGAAAGCACTTTAGATACGGCTTCTTTTAACCTAGATTTTACCCCTGCAAAAGAAGAGGGTTTAATCAATGTTTTTTTTAAGGTTAATGTAAAAGATTTTTTGAATAATACCGGCAAAAAACTTTTTATTGGAGATTTGACATTATTGCAAGGTAAGTTTGGGATGAACAATGTTTCAGATCAAATTCTTAAGTCTTTGGGTGGATTTAGCAATATAAAACCAAAAGACACCCAATATGGTCAAAAAGATTATTCAGATATAATCGCTCAAACAAAAGATTTGTTTGGCTCCATTAAAAAGGTTAAGCCTGAAATAACCTTTGAAATTAGTCCTGTTAAGCATACCCTTGGAATTGCTGACTTGGTGGGAAATATATCTTACTCTGAAAAAGGATTGACAGGAAAAGCGGTAGTTATCTCTACTAATTTAGCTGAGATTAAAAAACAATTATTGGTAAACTCACCACTAAAAGAAGCAGATGTCTCAAAGGTGTTTGAAACTTTAGATAAGTTTTTTATTACAAAAGAGTTTGGTGAATCAGAATTGAATTTGACTGTTCGCCCAAGAATGCCTTTTTTGTATATAAATGAGAAGCCTATAACTTCTTTTATAGATGCTAATACTTTTAAGAGAAAATAACTCCTTTGGTTTAAGTTTAAAGAGTTAGGTGGCTGAAAGCCCAATCGTTTTTTAGCGGTTGGGCAGCATAGGGCTAGGGTTGACATGGTGGGGATAGATTTTATACTTAGATTCTTTTGCAACAAATATAATGTTTCTTGTAGCAAAAAAATATATAAATGTGGAGGAACAGCACATGGAAAAAAAGAAGTTAGTTGAAAAAAATAAAAATGTACTTTTAACTGCAGATGGGAATTTATTGCCAGTTGCACAAAAGATCGTTCTTGCAATAGTTTCTAGGGTGAATAAAAATGATAAGGATGGTCATAACTATAGATTTTATATCTCAGATTTTTTCGGTAGTAATTCTGCTGAAAACAAGGCAAACATGGAAAAAGCTATGACATCTTTACTGGAAAACCCGTTGGAATTTGAAACTGAGGATGAATGGTTTATTTGTAATTGGATATCTTCAGCCGAGTTTTATGATAATGAAAACTATGTTGACGTGAGCTATAATCCAGACTTAAAACCATATTTGATTTGGTTTCAACAATGTTTCACGATATTTAGGTTAAAAGACATCTTAAAAACAAATATAGAAATAAACATCCCTCTAAAAATGCTTGAGTGAAAGCTCACAATGTAGCAATCATGATTTTATTTTTGGACAAAAAAATTGCTGCCTAGCACAGAGAGGGGCAAATTGCCCCAAGAGATAAAAATATCTCACTCTGTGCTAAACAGCTTAATTATTATTAGACGGCTTGACCAAGCCCGTCTAAATATTTGACGACATCCAAATAGTCATAGGCATTGGCTACTTTCAAGGCAGTCCACCCTGTTTTACTAACCGCATTGATATTAGCAGCGCCATACTCGACTAGATATTCGACTACGCTCAAGAGCCCCTCATGAACCGCATACATTAACGGGGTCCACCCGTCATCATCCCTGGTATTCACATTGAGCTGCCTTTCCACCAAATACATCACAACGTCAAGGTTGCCACTTCTTGCAGCACCCATCAACGCTGTCCAATTGCTTTTAGTTTTTGCCTTGACATCAGCCCCGTGTTTTACCAGACACTTGAATATGTCCAAATGGCCACCGATAGCGGCAGACATCAAGGCTGACCAGCCTTGATGATCAACAGCATTCACATCGGCGCCTTGCTCTATTAGCAACTTGACCATTTCTAAATGGCCTTCTTCTGTGGCGCACATCAGTGGAGTCCATCCTTTTCCAGACCCCGCATTAACATTTGCCCCACACTTCAGCAAACACTTTACACTGTCAATCTTGCCTGCCATTGCAGCCGACATCAGTGGAGTCCAACCATGTTCATCCATTGAGTCTATATCTGTATTATCTGCCTCCTGGCTGAGTAAAAACTCAACCATATTAAGGTTTCCTGCTTCTGCTGCTGCAAATAAATTAATCCCATTCATAATGTATTCCTCCTTGTTGTTTTTTTATATTAAACAATGTCACATTGACCTCTATTATTACGCAAGCGTAATAAACAATAGTCTTTTGACTCAGCGCCAAACTTCGCCTGCGAAAGACATCTTATAAGCCACCGGCTTACAAGTCTGCGATGCAGAACATAAAGATCTCATTAAAATATAAAAAATCATTTCAATAAGATTTGTCTCTCTAACGAGAGATTTACCCAATGGTTTAGAGAATTTAAAATAAAAGATATTTATTTAAAATAATTGATTTTAACTTCATTTTTAGGCAAAAAAAATACTGCCTAATACAGAGGGGCTTTCGCCCAAAAGGATAAAAATCCTTCACTCTGTGCCAAACAGCCTTATTACTTTATTGTATTTTGTCCAAGTTTTCCTCCTTTTTCAATGAGATATTTCTCTACAGCTGAGTACAAATAGCTTTTTGCAAGCATACTAGCTGTCTCTCCTTCTCTATTTTTAGCATTAACCTCAGATCCACTTTTTACCAAAAGCTTTACAACAGATAGGTGCCCGTTCCAAGCTGCCCACATCAACGCTGTCCAACCTTCACTGTCTGTCATATTCACATCCACCTTGTGTTTCTCAATTAAATATTTTATAATGTCAAAATTGCCTTCTTCTGCTGCAAACATCAATGCTGTTTGATCACGATCATTTATCCCATTAACATCAGCGCCCTGTTCTATTAAATATTTAACTACAAGAAAATGTTTTTCATATGCAGCATACATCAATGCTGTCCAACCTTTTTTAGATCCCGCATTCACGTTAGCTCCTTTTTCTACTAAATATCTTATAATCTCAAAATTATTTGTTTCCGCAGCGTGGGATAACATTGTCCCACCATAGTTATTAACCTCCGTGTTAATGTCTATGCACTGTTCTTCTATCAGATATTTTACAATGTTCAAATGTCCATATCTCGTTGCAAACGTTAAAACATTGTTACCATTTTCATCTTTTGCATTTACATCAGCATCATGGCTGAGTAAATCCCTTAATATGTCCAAGTGACCTCCTTTTGCTGCAGACCATAAAGCAATTTCTCTTAGATTTTTCATACATTCTCCTTATTTGTTTTTTCTTTACAGTTCATTTTTATGTACTTTGTTAAGCGCTTTAATAATGGGATGTTGCCCACTAACATCAGCCCTGTTTTTTACCAAACATTTGACAATTGGGAATCCCTTAACAAGTCTGCGTTACAGGTATTTATAACAGATTATTGAGAATATCACTATCTTTTATCTCCACAGCAAAGCTGAGAAGATACTGCCAAACAGCAGAAAATACTTATAGTTAGCAGATATAATTGTAAGGATAAAGACCTTTTACCCTATGCCAACCAGCTAAATTATTATAATGTAGTTTTCGCCACATTTGCTAAATATTTAATTATTTCTAAATGACCGTAGTTCGTTGCCTTTGTCAAAGCTGTCTCATTGTGGTAGACACCACCCATCGCATTCAGATCGGCACCATGATCTATCAAATACTTCACAATATCCAAATGGCCGCTTGTCACCGCAACCATTAAAACTGTCCATCTGTTTCTATCCACAGCATTCACATTGGCGTCATTTTCTACCAAATACTTTACAATATCAAAATTGCCGCCATACGCTGCAAACATCAAAACTGTCTCGCCATTTTTAGCCACCACATTTACATCTGCTCTATGGTTTTCTATCAAATACTTTACAATGTCAAAATGGCCACTTTGAGTTGCCTTCATCAAGGCTGTCTCTTTGTAGTGGCCATCAACCGCATTTACCTCGGCGCCATGGGTGACTAAATACTTTAGCAACTCAAAATGGCCAGAGTATGCTGCAAACATTAAAATTGTCTTGTAGTTTTCATCCATCGCATTCACATCACCGCCATTCTCATTCATCAAAAACCTGATCATCTCAAAGTTCCTGTTTTTTGTAGCACTGATTAGCTTTTCTTCTGAATCTTTCATTTGTTCCTCCTTTAACTTGACGGATCCCCCGTCTATTTTTTTATTATTAAACAACGCCATCTGGCCAACCTATTGCACAATTGCAACAAGATAGTATTCTGGTATTGATTTAACCTCGTTAATTTTGCTGTTTAGCACAGAGAGGGGCAAATTGCCCCAAGAGATAAAAATATCTCACTCTGCACTAAACAGTTAAATTGTTATGAGGCGGCTTGATCAAGCCCGTCTAAGTATTTGGCGACTTCGACATTGCCACTTTCTATGGCAAAATCGAAAACCGTGTCGCTATATCTAGTCGTTGCATTTACATTAGCTCCAGATTTCACAAGGAGCTTGACCATTTCCAAATGGCCTTCTTCCGCTGCGAACATGAGGGCAGTTTTCCCAGCTTCATCTGCCGAGTCAACTCCGATTCCATGTTCGATCAACCTGCTTGCTATTGAACAATGGCCTTGTTCTGCCATTACCATCAGCAATTCAGGCGGGACTGTTTTTGACTTATCAAGTAATAGCTCCACATTCTTTATTTGCCCTTTTCGAGCAGCAAGTAGCAGAGATGTTTGACCATCGTTGTTTTTTGCGTTGACATTAGCTCCGTGGTCAATAAGAAATTTAACCATCTTGGGATCACTGGCGACCATAAGAGGGGTGATCCCCTCGTCATTTGCCGCATTTACATCAGCCCCATACTGTATCAAAAGCTGCACAGTGGGCAAATCATCAATATGGACCGCCATATGTAGAGGGGTTCGTCCCTCCACATCGGGTTTTTGGTTAGCCCCATGTTCGAGCAAAAACCGAACTGTTTCGGGGTACCCACAGACAAGCGCTTTTGATAGCGCTGACTTTTTATGCTTGTCCACTGCATTTACATTAGATTCGTGTTTAAGCAAATATCTAACTATAGCTAGGTGCCCGCTCCATGCAGCAAACATCAGCGGTGTCCAGTTGCTTTTGTTTACAGCATTAACCTCAGCTTCATGGCTTACTAAATATTTAACGATGCTAAGGTTTCCTGCCTCTGCCGCACACATCAATGCAGTCCACCCTGTTCTATTTGTTATATTAACATCAGCCTTTTGAGCTATTAAATATTTAACAGCTTCTAAAGAATCTTTTTCTGATGCATAGGCTAAGGCTGTGTTACCATATTGATCCATTGTGTCTACCTTAACCTCATGATCACTTAACAAATATTTAACCATTTCAAAATTGCCACGATACGCTGCACTTGTCAACGCTTTGTTTAAATCCTTCATAAATCCTCCTTTTGTTTTTATTACTCTTTTTTTATATTAAACAATGTCATAAGGGGAGCTTTCGCTCCCTTATTTATATGTTATGCTACTTTATTCTGTTACGTCCTCATTAGCTTTAAATAAGCTACTAATGGCTACCGCCCCTTTTATGATCTTATTGTCAATCTCGGATAATTCATCAAGGGTTTTATTAAAATTTTCCATTTGTTTTTGTTTTTCTTGCTTTACATACTCAGGATCTGCTAAATACAGTTCAATAGCTTTTAACTTTTGCTCTGCATCAGCTACTCCTTCCAGACTTCTTTTGCATGCCTCTGCGTTTAAGCGATGATCTTCCTCACTTAAATTTGCCTTCCAGTCTTGTTGCCACTCTACTGCCCATTCAGCAGGGATTTCTTCTTCGAGTGATCTGTAGGCTTTCAATATGTTAGGAGAATAGTCCATGCCTCCTCCGACCAAAGCCATCCACACCTTGCCTTCATACTCAAACAAAGAAAGCCCGCACTCTAATGCAATTTTTTTACTTTCATTGTCCACGTCAGTGTATTCCATGGGGTATGCGTAATTCATCATTGGCCTGACAGAGCCTCTGTCACACTCCACGCAATAAAAGTCGAAAGATTCACATTCATAGTAGTAGAATGTTTTCACATCCTCATACCCCTGTTTTTCTTCCTCATAGACTTCCATCACCTCTTTTTTCTCATCTTCATCAAGTTCGTTCCATTCTTTCCTTCCTGTCCCATCACAATATGGGCAGTCGAACTCAATATCTAATTCATCCCAATAAAAATCTTTGCTTCTCATTAGCTATTCCTCCTTTTTTTATTGTCAGAATCTGCCAGGTATAACTCAATTTCTTTTAACTTTTGAGTCATGTCAGCAATTCCTTTCAAACTTTCTTTACATGCTTCGGCATTTAAGCGATGATTTTTTTCGCTTAAATATGCCCGATAGTCTTGTCGCCACTCCACTGCCCATTCGGCAGGGATTTCTCCTTCGAGTAGCCTGTATGCTAGTAATATGTTGGGGGAATAATCCATCCCTCCTCCAACCAAGCTCATCCATGTGCCCTCATCATCTTCAAACAAAAACAATCCGCAGTCTAGTGCGATTTTCTTGTTTTCGTTAGTCAAATCAGTGTGTTCCAATGGATAAGCATAATTCATGCTCGGGTTGATTTTGCCTTCATCGCATTCTTCGCAATAAAAATCAAAGTCTTTTCGGTTATATCTATAAGAGTTTTCTATTCCATTTTCCTCATAGACTTCAATTACCTCTTCTTTTTCATCTTCATCTAATTCGTCCCAGGATTTTCTTCCTGTTCCATCACAATATGGACAGTTAAAGTCTATGGTGCTTTCCCCACAATAGTCATTTTCCTTTTTAAATTCACTCCAGTAAATTTCTCTTGATCTTTCCATTTTGTTTCCTCCTTTAAATTGACGGTCCCCCGTCTGTTTTTTTTATTTATTGTTTTTTAAAGTGAAGATAAATATTGTACCACTTCGTTATATCCATACTTTTTTGCGCATGACAAAGCGGTGTCTCCACTCTCGTTTACCGCATTTACATTGGCACCATATATCTCTACTAAAAATCTAGCGGTGTCCAAGTTGCCACATGCCGCTGCAGAGATTAATGCCGTGTTAATGTTTGTTGCTGCGTTTTCTTTGTTCATTTTGTTCCTCCTTTAATTTGAGGGTTTGAAAATATTTAACCAAATATCTTTTTGCTCAGAAATTCAATCATTTCAGTTTCTTCTTTTTTTATTTCATCTGCTGCACCATGCCTTACTAGATATCTTGCCATATCGAAATGCCCGGTTTTTGTGGCATACATCAATGCAGTCCAACCACAGTTGTCAATTGCGTTTATGTTAGATCCATGGCTTATTAACCACCTCACAACTTCAAAATGACCTTTTTGTGAAGCATTTAACAAGGCTGTCCGGCCATAGTCATTTTCAGCGTTGACATCAGCGCCATGGTCCATCAAATATTTGGCTATAGTTAAATGCCCTTCGCATGCTACAGACATCAAAGATGTCCACCCTTGTTTGTCCACGAAATTTACATTTGCTCCCTTTTTTATCAAATATCTTATGATCTCAAAATTATTTGTTTCAGCAGCGTTTAACAAAGCAGTGCCTCCACATCTATCCACCACCGCATTAATATCTGTGTCCTGGTTTTCTATTAGATATCTTACGATATCTAAATGTCCGGCTCTTGCTGCAAACGTCAAGGCCTTGTCACCATTTTCATCTTCCGCATTAACATCAGCGCCATGGTTGAGCAAATATATTAACATGTCCAAATTGCCACCTTTTGCTACATGCCATAAAACATTTTTTTGATACTCTTTTTCCACAATATCCTCCTTTTTTGTTTTTATTTCTTTGGTTAAGTCTTTCATATATACTCCTTGTTTGTTTTGGCTTTTTCTTCACAGATCATTTCTATATGATTTGTTAAGCATTTCAATAGTGGAATGTTGCCCACCTTGGCTGCGACAGTTAAGGCATTTCCAACATTTTCATATACCCTAATAACGTTAGCCCCGTTTTTTACCAAATATCTTACAACATGAAGGTGTCCCCTTTCTGTTGCAAGAGTTAACGCTGTCCATCCTTTTTTATCCACGGCTTCCACATTAGCCCCACTTTTAAACAAAAAGTCCACGTGGTCTAAATTGCCTGCAAAGGATGCAGCCATCAAGGCAGTCCACCCTTCATCGTCAGCCATATTTATATCAGCCCCATGTTTATCAACTAAATACTTCATTGTCTCTGTGTCTCCGACTCCAGAGATGTCAATCAAGGCTGTGTTTCCTCTGTTGTTTTTTGTGTCAATATCCACACCTTCCTCAATTAAAAAATCTATGAGGTTAATGTTTCTTCTCCTGGAAGCAATTGTCAGCGATGATTCGCCAAACTTATCTCTCGCGTTCACCTCTACATGGTACTCTTTTACCATATGTTTTACCATGTCAATGTCTTCTTTTTTCTCTTCCTTAAGGCTATTTAGTAAAATAGACTGTATCAGTTGAGAGAGTGACATGTCTTTCTTCAGAGCCAACTGGTTTAATTCTTCTTTCTGGGCAGCAGGAATATGACAAGAAACAATGGGGTTCTTCTTGAGATATTTTATTTGTGACGGAAACATTTTACTTTTTTTTATCTTCATTTTAATTGCCTCCTTTATTTTATTGTTTTTTTTAGCCAACCTAGATATATGTTTACCTGTTGTTTATTTTTGAAAATTTTATTAAGGTCTGTACGAATGGTTGTATAACCATTAGGTTTAACCTCTACAACAGATATCCCATAAATTACTGAGTTGTTAAACTCTCCCCAGGATAACTCAAATGCTATCTTCTTGCTGATTTTGCCACACTTTATCCTGTGCGGAGCCATCTTTTTCTTTTCGGACCCAAATTCCATCCGAATTATTTCTCTTGCCGTTAGAGCCACATTTATCCTCCTTGTTTTTGTCTTAAATGTTGGGCTATCTTTTCATATCCATATCTACTGGCATATGATAAAGCCTTCCCTCCATATTTATCAGTCATGTTAACGTCGGCCCCATAGTTTAACAATATTTTAACTATCTCAAACTGGCCTCCATCAGCAGCATACATTAATGCTGTCCAGGTGCGACCATTTTTGATGTTCACACTCGCTCCTTGCTGAAGTAAGAATGTGACTATATCACAATGTCCTGCAACAGCAGCACAAATCAATGGTGTCCAGCCTCCTTTGCTTGCCATGTTGACATCAGCATGGTGTTCATTGATTAAGTGCTGTACAACCTTAATATGGCCGTATTTTGCTGACCTCATTAACATTGTTCCTCCATATGGAGTGGCTATGTTAACATCAATCCCAGCTTTTGTTATTAGTTTGTCCAAAATGTCCACACGGCCATATTCTGCTGTATACATCAAAGCTGTTGTGTAGTCTTTGTTCTTCGCTTTGATGTTGCGGTTATGTGTTATGAGGCAATCTAAGGCACAAGTAATGTCGCCTTCTGCTGCAAGCATAAAAGCTGTTTTGCCTTCTTTGTTAACAGCATCAACATTAGCCCCATGCTCCTTTATTACATACTTTATTATTTCCAAGTTTTCATATTTTACATTTTCTGCTAAATTCATATTGTTCCTCCTTTTTTGTGCTTTATCTTTCTGGAATAAGCGCTTTTATCTTCCATCACTTTATTCCGATGACACATCAAATTCACATGTGCTAGTCGCTTTGTTATTTCAACCACAAGCGGCTTTATTTCTTTCTTTTTCTTGGCTCTACTCATTTTATCCTCCTTTATTTTGTTTTAAATAGTGTTTATTTCTCTATGCTTTGCCAAGCATTTCAAAACTGCGAAATTACCTAAGTTCCAAGCAAACATTGAGGCACTTCTGCCTTAAAATCTTCATTTTTCATTTATTCCTCCTGTGGGGTAATCACCCCTTTTGTGATAAAGCGTCCTTTATCTGCTTTTTATTAAACCCTAGCTATATCGCCCTATAGAATAGTTCTTTTAAACAACACTTCATTCTATTAAGTTTGTTGCTTAAATGCAACAATATTAGATAGAGATAAATCTCTTTTGAATTGAAATTTGTTATGTTTTACTTGAAATTTTTCTTTTGTGCTAAAACACAAAACTGTATGTATAGACACTACTATAGTGTCGTTAAATATTGATGTTAAAATTGTCTGGCGAATACCAGACGTAACCTATTAGCAACACCTAGTGAGCCATTGAAAGCTCAACAAATCTGCGCTATAGGTAAACATGACAGCTTATTCGGCGTGTCAAGTAAATTTGTCTCCACAGCAAAGCTGAGGAGATGCTGCCAAATGGCAGGGAATACTTATAAGTTAGCAGATATGATTATATTTGTCAAGGGGAATATAAAGAAAAGATGTAAGTTTTATTATTCAGTAATAAAGAAAATGATGAGGCCTCGGTATGCTTTAGCTCAGGGAATCAATCCCAGTTGCTTTGTATTCTGTTAAATTATCTCCCTTTCTCAAAGATTTTGTAATTGTTACTTTTACATTTTTGCTTCCGCATAACTCAAGAGCTCGTTCTCTCCAACCACTAATCCTTAATTCTATGGTGTGGCTTGGATGGAAATTGTCAAGCCGTTTTTTAAAGACTATACGCACAAATAGTTATGATTCAATCAAAAATTACAACAGGTTGATGGCTGGCATTTATCCTGACATATCTTGGGATAATTTTTAGCTGTAAATCTTTATCTAAAAACATTTCAAGCAGAAGTCCTGTAGAGTGGGGGTCAGAATTAGTATCAAAAACAAAATTTCCAAGGTTATAGGCTATAAACCCTCCCCTGTAAACCTCCATTGACTGGATGTTGTGTGAATGATGGCCTATAATAAGATCAGATCCAGCATCTATTATGAAGCGAGCATTCTCTATCTGCCCAGAATCAACAGACCAGTCGCCCTCATCACCTGTGTGTAGCGAAATGATCAAGACGTCTACCTTGTTCCTAGAAACCTCAATATCACGTCTTACTTTATCTTTTTCAAAATAAGCCAACCCAGATTGAGTGTCAGAGGATGACCAGTCTTTACCATTATTAACATTGGTGTAAGCTAAAAAACCAATCTTTATGCCCTTTATATCAAAAATGACAGGAGAATGGGCCTCGTGATCGGTATATCCGCCACCAACATAACGGATATTTGCGTTGTTTAAGTTTAAAAAAGTATCCTCCATTATTTCACGGCCTTTATCTCCAAGGTGGTTATTGGCAACAGAAAGAACATTGAACCCCGCATATAAAAGACCTTCAATGGCTGCCAAGTCAGTCAAAAAATTACAACAACCGATAGGAATTGAGATAAAATTTAAGTCAGACCTAAAGTTTGGACCCAGCTTTGGAATATTTCCTTTCACTTTTAAGTCTGAGACAGGGTTTTCAAGATTTCCAAACACAATATCTGCGCCTTGCATAAAACCAGCAATTTCTTCAAAGATAAAACGGTAATCTCCATTAGCATTAATATCAACAGTGTCTTTAACACGCCTGCTAAGCATCACATCACCAACAAAAATCATCCTAACGTTATCAGGTTCATTAATTAGAGTTTGATATTTGTCTTTATCAGCAACATCAATCATTTCTATGTTTAAGGCATATAGGTTTGTTGAACATATAAACAATAAACAAGCACACACTAATCTTATAGTTTTTAACCACATAAAGTTAATCTCCTTTTATATCTTTTTTTATAAAAAGTCAGAAATCTCCTGTTCTTTGTTGTAACAAAAAAACAGAGCGTGTAAAATCTTTATACTAGGTCTTCTTATGTATATTGCAAGTCCATCCTTTACTCATCGGAATTACCTATTCAGTTATGTGGAAGAGATCCACAGCTATGTCTACGTCATCCCCACAAGGCATATCTTTTGTTCTCAGTGGTGTTGCAATTACTGTGTAATGACCGTTGAGAAGCTTAATCAGCCTTCCGTTGGTTACTAATCCATATCTTTTGCCATCGTCAGTCTCGAGCAAAATACATTTTCCATAATCTAATCCCCCAGAGTTAATCTTGCCTTCTAAAACAATAAACCACTCTTGGTCGTAAGCTATTTTAGCTATTCCAAGAACTTCCAATGTTTGTCCTTGCATACAAAATGAAACCTCCGCAGGCTTAGCTACTATTTCTACAAGATCCCCAGCCTTATACCCTTCAAGCTCCCCTACAATCGAGTAAAGGATTCCATTTTTTCCTCTAAAGGTTAAACACTCGATCCCTTCATTCGTAATTATTCCCCGACTATGGATCAGTTTGCTAAAATCTGCAAAAAGTGTGCTCACTCCGAAGACCATAACCATTAGACAAATGTTAACCGCTACTCTTTGGATAAAATTCATATTTGCTCCTTTTTATTTTTAGACTAAAACATTCCTGCTAACTGCATAACCAACCTACTTGAAATATGTTGAGCGGCAACTTCTTTCTTTAGGTTAGTCTGATCTGCGGTGGCTGTCATCCTTGTCCTAAATGTTTGATAATCAGATTTGATATTTCGGTTTGTATTAAATCTTGTTGCAGATCCCTGTCCAGCCTGCGTTCTCATTGATCCAGTTACTCCACCTACTACTTTTTCTTGGACTTGGACATCAATTACTCCTACATATTTTATAATCTTAATCATTGACCCAATAATCAGTCCACCGACAGCTCCTATTGCAGCGCCAGCCAGACCACCAGTAACCATGCTATTCCCACGACCTGTACCCACACCAGCCAATGCTCCACCAAAACCACCAGCCATCATCATTTCAGCAGTCATGTCGTCTTTTTCTTTGCCCATATATAGAACATTTGCCTGGACTCTATAACCAGCCTCGGAGGGCTTGTTCACCAGGGTAAACCCTTTTGCCTCAAGTTTTGTTCTAAGCATGCTGTCAAAGTTAATTTCCTGCATATCTGATGTGTTGGTTACTCTCAAATAAACATTCTTATTGTTTTCTAGGGTTTCTACATCCAAAAAAATTGTGTCAGACATTTTAACAGAAACCTCTAAATCCTTGTGCTCTATACTTTTTACAATTCCTGCACAACTAACCACGGATACCAGTAAAACCAAAACCACAAACATTTTTGATAATGTTTTTACATTTTTTAACATTGTTACCTCCTTTTTTTTGTTTCTACTTCTTATAAACATAATAAACCTCCCCATTCAGATCTACTTTGTATTTTCTTTTTTCTTTCAAATTAAGAATATTTGTTAAACCGTGATAATCAATAAACTCTTCTACAAATTCATTGATATTGCTTCCAGCTTGGATCAATTGTCTTAACGCTTCATTTCCTCCACTTGTTTTTTGTATGGAGCTTATAACATTTATGTTATCTATAGGGAAATAACCCAATAAAAACTTGGGTGGGACACGGTCTAAATGCTCGAGCACTTCCCCCTCTGCTCCACCTCTTTTTTCTTTCTGTGTGTTTCCGCACTTCCGTCTTCTAACTCAAACTCTGTTTTTACCACTCCAACTTGCCTTAATGGTTTAACATTCATCCAATCTTCTCCTTTAATATACACCAATACGGAGACGTTATCAAGATGTAAACCATTGATATTTTGTGACTACTCTGTCAGCTAAAGCAGACAGCTTCTAGGGGTAAAACCCCAGAGTCTGTAATCCCAGACTCAAAATCAAGTGCTATTTTAAAAACATAGCGATTCATCTGCCACTTAAAAGAGATAGTTTTCTCGCTAATTTCTTATAAAAGCCAAAAGCTTTTTTGCTTTTTCACCTTTTAAATTTCCTTTATTTTCTATTATATTCATTATAAGTTTTTCGTCCATACTTAATCCTCCTTTTTTTATTTATTGTTATTTGTTACCATATTAACTAATATATACCTATCTTTAAAAAAGTCAAGCATTATTGTCAAATAATGCAGAATAGTTACTCATGTTAGAATCCTAGCTCTCACAACATAACAGCAAACATTACCATTACAACTATTACTAGCGCAATCATTGCTGATTCAATATATTCCTGAGCCTTAGTCTTTTCTGGTTTTGCCTCAACAGAAGTTGTTGCTAAACTAATCGATGGATCAAAGATTAAGATGGTAATCCCATTTTCTTCAAATTTTGTTCTAAGCATGCTGTCAGGATCAATTTCCTGACCAGAAGCATCAATCACTTTCAAATAAACATTTTTATTTGGCTCTAATGTTTCTGCATCCAAAAAAAATGTGTCAGGCTTTTCAACAGAGACACCTACATTATGTCCTGTATCTTTTATCCTATCTATATAAGCGGCAACAGGTAGAAAGAAAACTATAAATATGATGAAACCTAATTTTATATAGGAAATTCTTAACATTGTTTGCTCCATGATTATATTTACTAATCTATGCCTATTCTCTCAAAAATCAAGCATTATTATCAAGCAATGCAGAATAATGACCGATGTCTGTGCATTTAACAGGCTATCACTTTTAATGTGTTAAATTAATACTTAACCCCCTTTGCTTTTGATTTCTTGCTTTTCAAATAAAGATAGTTGTTTATCTCTGCTTTCTTTACCAAGCTTCTCTTCTTTCAAGTTACGGATATCGACAACTGCCCCATAATAAATAAATACACCGTGGAATTTATCATAATTATTTCCCCAGTAAATCATAGCGCATGACATTGGCGCTCCTTTGCCACCATCTTTACCATTCTCTAAAAATTTTAATCTAGTATCATATAAAAAACATATTGATATTGCTTTCCCAAAAACATTTATTTTCCAATGTCCTGTATTGGTCGCAACTGGCACCAAAGCTAAAACTTCTGAACTATATATTTCGTAAGCTTCGGCACAACGGGATAACCAATGTTTAATTGAGGTCCCATTAGCCTTATTAATACCATAAGGTGGATTTACATATATCGTAGGATAGTTCCATGATTCTTTTAATCCATCTTTCATTGGTAATAAATACTCTACTCCCGCATTCACAATGGAATGTTTACTTGAACATGGGTCTAATTCAATTTTACCATCAAAAACTTTTTTGACGGCTTTCACATAAAATTCAGGAGTTCCCCACTCTTGACTTTTAGTGTTTATTTTTCTTCCTGCTGTCATTTAAGAATAGTCCTCCATTGTTTTTTGAGTATAATTCATCATAGTTTTTTTAAAGTTCTGGCTATCTTATTCCTTAATATAGGTTTAACTTCAAATATATTGTTAAATTTTATACCACATGCTCCAGCACTGTCTGCTGATTTAACATTTTTATCGTTGTCATCTATTAATATGAATTTATTAACAGGTTTTTTAAACTTATGTCCCAGGAAAGTAAAAACAGCTTCATCCGGTTTTAAAATCTTTGTTTCAGATGATATAAACACTTCATCAACCAAGTTAGAAATTTTATGTTTTTTATCTAACAGATCAAACCATATCTTTCTGAAATTTGAATAAATCACGACATGATTGTGTTTCGCAACGCACTTAATTAAATCAACTACGTCAGGGTTTATCTTGTAATTTCTAATTATTGTTTCCGTTAGTATATATGGGTTTACCTTTGTTTTTAATTCTAAATTAATGTTATTCCAAAATTCATATTCAGTTATATCTCCTAAATCAAAAAGCCGTTCCCTCTTAACATATGACTTTTTCACCTCAGATTCTTTTTTATCAAACAATTTAACTAACTGTTCTCTTGAGCTTTCAAACCCTTTGCTAAAAACAACCCCAAAAAGATCAAAAATGATTGTGTGCTTTGATGTTTTCATGTAGCCTTATAATTCTGCGCCATGTTTCACCAAATATTGCATCACTTTAAGATAGCCGTTTCTCGCCGCATAAATTAAGGCAGTCCACCCATTTTTGTCTATAAAATTAACATCCACCCCAGATTTTATTAAGTCTTTCACCTCGTTAATTTTGCCTTTTCTTGATGCCTTAATTAATCGTTTTGACAATTTTTTCATTGTTGCCTCCTCGCTTTATATTGCTTCTGATATATCTACTCTCTCGGTTTCCCCTAAAAAAGTGTATCTTTCTGCAGAGCTAGCGTTGGTACAGGCTCTTCTAAACGCATAGTCCTGTCCCACTAAAAAAACTTTTTTTTCAGCTCTTGTTAATGCAGTATAAAACCACTTGTTGTTAAGCATAATAAAATGGCTGTTGCTCATGGGGATAGCCACAACTTTGTATTCACTCCCCTGTGCCTTATGAACAGTCAAACAATAAGCTAGATCTATTAAATCTTTTATATGGTCAAAATCATACCTTACTAATATGTTGCCTGGATACAGGACAAAGAAATTTTCGTTGTCATGGTCTATTTCCATAATCATCCCAACATTGCCATTAAATATCCTTTGCTTGAAATATCCGATTTCTTTTCCTCTTGAAACACTTTCTGAATAATCAGTAACATCCATATCTTTGTTTTTTAAGTGAACAACTTTATCCCTCTTTTTAAAGTTTACACCAAATCTATGGATTAAATCTGTTTCATCTTTGTTAAATATCTCCTGTAGATGGACATTCATATTCTCTATGCCCAGTATTCCCCTTCTCATCGGAGAAAGCACCTGAAAATCCCAATACGGATTTTTTAGTGTTTTTAATGACTTCTTTGCAAACTCAAGTATTTGGTCCTTTATCTTTTCGTTGTTTTCATCTTTTAATTGCCTCATCTCATCTTCAGGCAAGGTTGATTTTAATGTAAAATAATTTGGAATGTCCTGTGGAATAAACGAGAAATCTTTATATCCACCTTTATATTCCTGTGGTATTTCCCCTGTGCGTATAATATTGGCAAAATGGACCAGCACTGATTGTTCATCTTGTCTGTAAATCGTTGTCAAAGAAACTTTGGGCAACATCTCTTTCTTTATAATATCCCCAAACACATTGCCTGCTCCAATCGGTGGAAGCTGGGCAGGGTCCCCCACCATAATAAAAAGAGTGTTTTTCCCAACCGCTTTAATTAAACTATAAAAAAGATTAAGACTTACCATGCTTGCTTCATCAAGAAGTATAACTTTATGAGGCAACTTGTTTGCATTGTTATATTCAAATTGATTGTCCCCTCTATATTTAAGCAACGTATGAATTGTAGATGATGGATAGTTTGTTAGCTTTCTTATTCTTACAGCAGCCATACCGGTAAAAGCACAGCAGGCAATATCAGATTTATCACAAAAATTCTTTTCTAAAAATTCAAGGATTGCTTTTGATATAGTTGATTTTCCTGTGCCAGCATACCCCGAAAGAGCATAAACACGACTCTTTCCAGTTCCTATAAGTTTAATTATTTCTTTTTGTTCAACAGAAAATGTTAATTTTTGTTTTTTTTCTTCCTCGCATATAAACTTTTCCACCTTTGCCATTGTTGATATAGGTCTATAAAACAAACCGCTTGACCTACTTTTAAAAAAAGAATACATGCTATCTTCCTTATATTTGTAGGATGCGATGGCAACTTTTTCTATACCCTCATTATTTCTTTCTATATATATTTCCTCTCCAATATTCATATTTTCTATTGCTTTACCTATAACTTCTATTGAAATTTTTTGTTCATCAATGTTTAACAACTCTTCTAGTTTCTCATAAAGTATGTGTGTTGGCAAATAAGTATGTCCATTGTTGTCCCCCTCTTCAAATAAAACATGGCTAATTGCTGATTGCACTCTAAAAATAGAATTAAACTCAATGCCTAACTTCATTGCTACTTCATCAGCTGTTTTAAAACCAATTCCTCTTATTTCAGTCATGGCATAAGGATTTTTCTTGATTTCATTTAAAGCATTATCCCCAAACTCATTGTAAATTCTTATTAATAAATTAACAGCTACCCCATAAGGTAGCAGATATTCAGACAACTCACGAATATTTTTTTGTTTTTCCCATGATTCTTTGATTTTAATAATCTTTTTTCTTTTAATTCCTTTGAACTCAGTTAGTTTTTCTGGATTATTATTAAGGATTTCAGTTAATACTTTTTCTCCATAATGGTCTATAAGTTTTCCCGCTAGCTTTTCTCCGAGCCCTTTTACAATTTTTGCTAAAAAATAAAACAATTGATTGGTCATTAACCTAGCTCTTTGAAACGCAAACTGGTGTCCATATCGGCTGGTTTCCCACTTGCCATAAAATTCATAGTAAACGCCAACTAAATTAACATTTGAAACTACATCTGGCAAGACTCCCACAGCTGTCGTTTTCCTTCGGTTTTTTGTTATACATCTTAATACAACATAGCCACTGTCAGCGCCCACAAAAACAACCCTTTCTATTTTTAATATTATATTATCCATATTTCCCTCTTTGTTTAATATACATTAAAATAGATTTTTGTCAGGTTTTAATGAAAAACCTGTTTTTTTATTTAATCTACATTTGACAATATAATCCTATTTTTGAAAAAGTCAAGCATTATTATTGAATTGTGCAGAATAGAGAGCTGTCTTTCAGAATAAGCTGAATTGATTTATGAGTTTTTTTGTTAAAATTAATTTGTCTACAGGAACAGTCACAATTCTTTTTTAGCTCCACAATCTTCTACTAAATATTTAACAATATTGTGGTACCCATATTGCATTGCATATGATAATGCTGTTTCTCCGTATCCATCTATTGCATCCACATCCGATCCACAACAATCTATCAAATATTTCACTATTTTTAAATGCCCGCCACTTGCTGCAAACATTAAAACAGTTCTTCCATCTTCAGTCACCTCATTAACATTAGCCTCACAATCTTCAACTAAGTATTTGACTATATCCAAATCCCCGTCTTCTATTGCATTTTTAAAGTCGATGGAAACCTCCTTCTTTAATCAAATGAACTCCTTGCATCAGAGTTGTGCTTCCCTTCTAAATATTCCATTATTTCAATGTGCCTATTGATTGCTGTAACGGACAATTTATCTGGTTCTTCCGTTTTCTGCTCATTATCATTGCAGGCATCTTCTGCATGCATTAATGCTGTCCAGCCACCTTTATCCACAGCATTCACATTAGCCCCACAATTTACCAACCCTTTGACCATTGTCAAGTTACCGTGGTTCACTGCATGCATTAAAGCTGTCCTGTTGTATTTGTCCACAGCATTAATATTTGCTCCACAATCCACCAAAAACTCCCCAACTTCAGTATTGCCCTTTTCTGCTGCAAACATCAAAGTTGTTTCGCCAAACATTTCCCCCACCACATTCAAGTCTGCATTCTGTTCCTCTATTAGATACTTTACTATTTCTAAATGACCAGCACCTACAGCCTGCATCAAAGCTGTGCATCTGTATCCACTTACCACATCCACATTGGCTCCACATTTCTCTATCAAATATTTTACTATCTCAAAATTGCCACTTCTTGCTGCAGCCATCAACGCTGTTCCCCCGTACTTGTCCACCACGTTTACGTCAAGTCCCTGACCTGTAAGTTCCTTTATCTTTTCAAGATCTCCTTCCTTTGCTGCATTTATTAGTTCTTTTGACATTTTTTTCATTTAAAAATCTCCTTTAAATTAAGACTGTCTTAACTTCCGAAACATTGCAAACCTAATTGTTTTTATTTAATTTACACTTAACAATATAAGCCTATCTTTAAAAAAGTCAAGCACTATTGTCAATTTTTGTGGAATGACTCAATGTTGTTGAAATGTGAAAATCGCAAAAGGACTTACCTTTATCTTAAAATAAAAGACTAATTAACAATTCTCTAGCAAAAAAGGGGAAAGGAATACTATCGGGTTGCTTCTGCCCTAAAATCTATAAAACAAATTACCCTTAACACAGGCAAAAGGAGGAGCAAATCTGGTTAAGGGCAACCCGCTAATAATGTTCAAACTATATTTAGTCACACTTTAAAAAATAATCAATATTCTCGAAAAGTCAATAACTAAATTAAAAATTCTCTTGACAATGATAAATTTTGATATATTATAATATAATCTATTTTAATAAAATGAATAAAAACCACAGGGAGAGGCAAATGGTAAAACACAGGAACATATTTTTAGTTTATTTATTTTCAATAATCACTTTCGGCATTTATGCTATTTATTGGCTAGTTGCAACAAAAAGCGAGATCAATGATCTAGGGGCAAAAATCCCTACATCGTGGCTATTGGTTGTTCCAATAGCAAATATTTATTGGTTATACAAGTATTGCGAAGGATTTTCTGAAAATATAAAAAAAGATAACAATGCAGTTGCTTGGTTTATTTTATATCTTTTCGTTGGAATAATTATGCCTGCAATAGTTCAGTCAGAGCTAAATAAGCTAGATGATTCTGATCCTGAACTTCTTGACAACGCTGTTCAAGCTTAATTAAGGGTTTTCAATAGCATTAAATAAAGTAAAGAAAAACAAAAAAAGTAGAGAATCCTGTTGACAACGTTTCCGTTTTGGTGTATATTAAAGGAGAAGATTGGATGAATGTTAAATCTATGAAGGTTGTTTGAGTGACAAAAATAGAGTTCGAGTTGGAAGATGGAAGTGCGAAAAACCGCATGAAGAAAAAAGAGGTGGAGCGGAAATGATACGGCGTGTGGCTCATACATTAAAGTTTGCTACAGCAGCGAAACGACAAAAGCTGGATTCGTTCTTTGCAGAGTATGCCCGTGTCGTTAATGCTTTCATTGAACTGTATTGGAATATCGATAAGTTGCCCGGAAAGGCCAATGCCGAGGTCTATTTGCAAGTTGATTCGTGGATGATGGGCAAAGCTCGGAAATGTGCTGCTAATCAGTCGACAAAAATACTCAGGTCTGTTGCGAAAAAGGACAGGCAGAAGACTTATAAAGCTTATAAGAAAACCTACAGTAAAGCCATGGAGCACAATCGTGATGTATTCGGTATCTTATCTTCAAAATGGTCTGAATGGTCAAAAGGAAAGTCGTTCAAGCATCGGATAAAGATGCCAGTGTTCAAGGGTAACACTATTGAGTTAAACTCCGGCATTGTACGTATCCAAGATGCCAAGAAGTCCTCGGAATTTGATTTGTGGATACGATTAGGCAGTATTTTTGGTAATAGGAAAAGCCTAATATTGCCAACAAAACATCACGAAAGAAGCAGGCATTTTGAGAGGACAGGATGGACACAGAAAAAGTCCGTTAGGCTACGAATAGACGTTTCAGGTGGATATTATGTAGATGTGTTTTGGGAGAAGGATGATCCAACGGCAAGCCAACAAAGGCAGGCTGTTGGTGTAGACATTGGGATAAACAAACTAATGACGACAAGCAATGGTGAGGAGCTAGGTACGAAGTTACACACCAAGCTAAACAAGTTGAACAGGCGAAAACAGAATTCTCGTAATTGGAATCAAACTCGGAAGGAGATAAAGGATTATATTGGATTCGTTACTAATAGGTTTTCTTGGAATACTGATGTTGTGGTAATGGAAAATATCCTGAACATAACACAGAAAACAAGAGGACGAATTGGAAAGGTGACTCGAAAATTACTTGGGCATTGGAATATAAATTTGTTATATAGGAGAATGGCGGACAAGGCAGAGCAACACCGTGTGTTTCTCGCCTTTGTTGAACCCGCTTATTCTTCTCAAACGTGCAATTCTTGTGGAGTAATCGACAAGAAGTCAAGAAATGGAGAGGTGTTTAAATGCACATCTTGCGGTTATGCGGATGACGCTGACCACAATGCAAGCATGAACATACTTCAACGTTTTTTGGATGGGCATTTTACCGTAGCCCGTGGTACATAAAGGATGGAAGGTTTTTCTACCTTTTGTTCAACGGTTTAGTGATTAGCAGTTAGCAGACTTCATTAACTGTTGATCACTTGATTTGTTTTTTTGCGATGGCTTTAAACTTTGGCGTTTTTAGTCATTTTATTTAATTCTTTCTTTTTTTTCTCTACATATAGAAACACATCTTTGACGATCAGTTTATGAATAGCAGAAATAGTTGTTTCCATAGTTTTATAATCAGGTTTTTTGTCTTTTACTGGTAATGAAATACTTAATGCGTTGGCATCTTTAGCATAAAAATTTCTCCCGTAATTAAATTGTCCGTTATGAGATGATTTGTGAATTGCAGATGTTATAAAGATTGAAACAAACTTGGGCAATTTATCAGTATGAACTACTGCAACATGATCGTCTCCACCATACTCAAAGTCCCTGTATTTAGCTGAACCAAACATGTCAATTGTTATGGTATTTCCAGAAAAGACATTTACATCGTTTCCTATAAAAGCAGAAACGCCTTCATCTGTTTCCCCTGCTGTTATAAAAGGTAAATAACCTAAGATCCTGTCTGAACTTTTCAAGCGCCCACCTCTTGTAGATTTTCCAAATAGATTTTCAATATTGAAAGTTTGCCAATTTGTGTTCTCAAAATCATCTAACGCTTTTTGTTCGTTATCAGTCAATTCGCAATCACTTAACCCTTTTTTTTTTAAGTAGTTATCTATTTTTTCAACACTGTCAAGTTCTATCTTTGACAAAACCCTTTGAATAAAATCAAAATCTATCTCCCCTTTTTGTGTTGGCAATTGAATTTTTGTTTCATTCATTGCTGTACGGTTAAACTTATTTCCATAATCATATTTTTTAGAAGTTGAAACAATACTTGCCGAGATTATTGCACTAGCTATTAGTTTGTTAAAGGGTTTGAACTTGGGCACCAAGTGTTGAATATGAGAATACCCAATAAAATCATTTTCTTGATAAAACATTGTTTCTGCACCTAAAGTAGTGTCAGAACACGAAATAGAGTTACCTTTATTATTTGCTTCTAAATTAGAGAAACCCATAACTCCATTATCAGTTGAGGAGTTAGACACTAAAGGAGTTTTCCCGCCAATACTTATAATTTCTTCATTTTGTAGTCGATAATACTTCGTTGGTTTAATTTCAAACAAATCACCTAGCTTAAATTCCCCCCACTCAACATTTTTTAACTTTTCGTTGAGCGGGGTTACTACTTTCCCAATATATTCTCTTCAAACTCTTGGTCTTTAAGTATAGTTTTTATTTCCCAAGCTAAGTGATCTCCTACTGTTTTTTTAAAGTCTTGCAAACTGGGTTTTGTGTCTATTATAGCGGTTTGGTTCCAATCAGCTCCATTGTCTGGGTCTATTGTGCCCTCATAGTATTCTTTCTCAGTGAATATATTAAGTTTGCTTTTACCAAAACGAACTAAGTTTATAACTTCCTCATATCTTTCTCTTGGATGGTCATTTTCTTTTAAGTTGAAACTAGATTTTTTGCGGTTACTTCTTGTGTATCCGTCATTAGTGAAATCTATAAATTTTACAATATCATCTTTATGGTGTTTTTCGTTGACATTAAAAACATAAATGTTTGTTTGTACGCTGGATTTTCCAATAAAAATATTTATGGGCATTTTTATACTAGCTATTAGCCTGTTTTTTTCTAATATTTTCTTGTTATAACCTATTGCTCTTCCTGATCCAGAAGAGCTTTGAATAATAATCGCAGCGTGGCCTCTGTTCATCATCCCAAGCGCTTTTTCAACAAAGTTCATACCATTCCCTTTTGCAGAGTAAGGTGGGTTTAAAATTAAAACATCGGCTGGAAAGGAAACATCTTTTTTGCCAAAGCCATATTTACCATTAAAATCTTTTATGGAGTCTGTATTTAGTATATTAGAACTTCCATCTCCCATTAAAATCATGTTGAGGATTGCTAACATATAGACACTTGAAAGCAGTTCTAACCCAAGCAACTGCTCAGCTTTTATCTTAATTTCTTTTTGAGCAAGATCTTCAGGTGACAAAATACTACTTCTCGCATCATTAAGCATTTCATTCATAGCCGCAACCAACAGTCCTGCTGATCCTGTTGCAAAGTCCCACACATAAGAATCTTTATTTACTCTTGCTAACTTTACTAATAGAGATGTAACCTGAGATGGCGTGAGAACTACATCGTTTAGTTTGTCTTCTGAAAAACCCAACCAACCATACATTTCATTAAATAGCTTGCCCGTGAAATCAGTTGTTAGCCCAATCTTGTAGTAAATCCCTAAATCATCAACAATTTTAGAGAAAATTCGCTTTAGTTGACTTTCTCCGTTTTTAACTTTATTTATATTTTCGGTTGTAAGAATATTAACTAATGTTCTAATTATTAAATCCTTTTTTTCTAAAGGGAGTTTCTTTTCATTAAAAAATGCTTTAATTTTTCTTACAACAATATCCCCATCTGTATTCCCTTGTTCCATGGAAGATTCTAGGTCCGATTTTTCTAAAGGTGCAACTTTCCCAGGTATTCCAAGCGTTGCAATAATTGAAGCAGCAACAAGATAAACTCTCTCGTTTTCTCTCAAGCCCTTTTCATTCTGGTAAATGTCATTGTTAAGCTTTACAAGGCTTTGGTCTATTTCTCTCTCTCGCTGTTCTTTTAATTTATCAAGTTCTTTTTGGGACATCTGAAGTGTTTTTATCTTTTCAATAAAATTGTCAAAGTTTTCTGGTACTAAAAATGAAAAGTCGGAATACTCATCAATCTTTTGGCTAACTCCCAAATTGTTTTTTGATACATAATAAACACCAATCTCATGGTGAATTTTCTCGGATTCATCTTTATACCCTGTCATTCCAATAGCAATAATGTCAGTGTAACTTGTGTGATGGAGCAATGCGTTTGCATAGTGAACAGCACCGTTAACAGCATATGTTTTAATGTTTTTAAAGTGTGGCTCATTTTTAGATGTACGGTTTTCAACCTGTCCATCTTTGTCAAGTTTCACAAGTTTACCTTCATATCCTTTATATTCTATAAGACAAGGATATTTTTTTAAATTTTTATCTTGCAACAGAATTTTTGTGTCTGGCCGATTTCCACCTAACCCACCATTTTTGGAGAAATAATCATCCAATGCCTTATCTATCTCAACATTTAAAGACTCTTGTTCTAGCTTGTAGTCTAAATCATAAGACCTTAGCCACCCATTGGCCAATTCCACAATGTTTGGCTCTATTGATTGTACTGTTTTTGTTCTTTTCACTTGTTCCTCCTTTTTTTGTTTTTTATTTTCAAACCACTTTTTTATTCGTCAGTCTGTGCGATAAACATAATATTCTCTCCCTCTCACAGTTTCAATGTGTTCTTCTTTATCCTTTGCAGCAATAAAATATTCTCTACTATGATCTTTAATCGCCCCTGCTATAAATTTTTCGACATTACCTTCTTTTTTTAATAAGTTTAGTAATTTTTCATTTGCGTTTTTTTCTTGCCTAATGTTATATATGTCATCTTCATTTGCATAAATATATGCACAAAGGAAATCTAAGCTAAAGTCTTTTATATTATTCAAAATTTCCGTAGCTGCCACCTTATCTGCCTCTTCGTTTGTTAACACCAAATATCCTTTATAATCGAACCAAAACGCCTTTCTTTCTGGATCAAAACCATAAACCATTTCCATGATTATGTCTGCAAGGTTTACATTTATCTTTGTAATATTATTTTCAAATTGGAATAAAGCCTGTACCTTTTCGGCATCCACACCTCTGATGCCATTTTCGTCTAATAATTCGGTTATAAGTTCTTGATCTCTTAACATTATTTTCTCCTTAAAATTTACTTTTTTTGTTTGTTTTCTTATCAATATACGCTTGCTTCTATAAAAATCAAGCATTATCTTAATGTTTTTCTGATAAAGGGATCTTTATCTTTATTAAAAAACCCTTGACTTTTACATAAATCGTAGCTATATTATATATTTGAGTCTTAAGTAAAACAATTTATGAGTGGTGAGTTTAATCTGACACAAAGGAAAATAACAACTTGCGCACTTGAATGAATAAGGGGGGTCTATCTATGGCCAAGATTATTCTCAAAAGTTTTATGAGGGTGTTTATCTTGGCATACTTAAGATGTTTCATGTAAGAAACCCTAAAGTTGTAATGACAACAGGGCATCCTTCGCTTGAATATACAATTACGTGGGATGTTTAGAAAGATATAAAATCAGATTTGTTAATAGTTGTGCTTCTTGTTTATGGTGAGGAATGTAAGATTTTTTATAGCAAACAGTCAGGAATGGCTCGGACCTATAAAACAAATAACATGTCTGTAAGGGTTTACGCTTAAGCGTTCCCCCCAGATACCCCTCTTTAATTCTCCGACTTTACGGAGTTTGCCAAGAAAGCCCACGTGTTTTAACCATGGGATGAATTGTCAAGGTTTTTTTAAAATAATTGTTGACTTTATGTAATTTTGTGCTTAATATATAGTTATGAGAAAGTCTTTTAAATATCGACTTTATCCTTCTAGGTGCCAAACAACTATTCTTAACCAGACTCTTGATGGTTGTTGCTGGCTGTATAATCATCTTTTGGAGCAGCGTAAAAATAGCTGGGAGTCTGAACAAAAAGGTCTTTCTCGGTATGATCAACAAAAAACTTTTAAGCAACTCAAAGAACAACAACCTTTTCTCAAGAGTGTCCATAGTCAAGTTCTTCAAAATGTTGCTACTCGCATTGACCTTGCATTCAGAGCTTTTTTCAGACGTATAAAATCTGGTGAAAAGCCTGGTTATCCCCGTTTTCGTGGTAAATCCCGCTATGATTCTTTTACCTATACTCAGTCTGGTTTTAAATTACTTAAGAATGTAGTTCAACTTTCCAAGATAGGTGGTGTCAAAATTAAGACACATCGGCCTATTGAAGGCACGATCAAGACCTGTACTGTTCGGTGTGCACCTACCGGAAAATGGTTTATAACCTTTACCTGTAATCTTGAGCATAAGCCTGTTAAACCATCCATTGATCCAGCTATTGGAATCGATATGGGCTTGACATCCTTTGCGACTCTTTCCAATGGTGAACAAATTGAGAACCCTCGCTTTTTCAAACAAGAAGAAAAGGCACTCACGAAAGCACAACGCAAACTTTCTGCTCAAGAAAAAGCTTCTAAGTCTAGAGCAAAAGCCAAAAAAATAGTAGCTCGGACACATGAAAGAATTAACTGGAAACGCCATAATTTTGTTCACCAGGAATCTCGAAAACTTGTAAACAGGTTTAACACTATCGCCGTTGAAGATTTGTCTATCAACGATATGAAAAAAGGTAACTTTTGCAGCATTAATAAAAGCATTGGCGATGCAGCGTGGAGAATGTTCCTTGACTTGCTTAGTTGTAAGGCAGAATGGGCTAACAGAAGAGCAATTAAGGTCAACCCCTCGTACACAAGTCAAACATGCAGTCGGTGTCATAATCGGCATAAGCTCAAATTGTCTGATCGTGTCTATCATTGTCCTATTTGTTCCTTGTCTCTTGATAGAGACGAAAATGCTGCAATAAACATACTTGGACTGGGACTACAGTCCATCGGTATATCCGTAGAAGCCCACTGATTTATCTGTGGGAGTAGTCACGGAGTTAACATATGTTTAAGTCAACATGAGCTTTATCATGCGGAACACTTACCCTTTATGATTTTTGTATGGTGAGGGAACTAATTTTATGGATTTAAAAACTTTTTTATATGGTGAATAGCACAATTTGCTTAGACCCATAAGAGATTTCCATCTAACAAGAAGCACAATTTTTACTGCCGTGGAAAGTTCCTCAATTTTTAAATGCAGTAACTTTTATTTGGGTTTTCAATTATCAATCCCACTTTCCTTTATATTATGTTAATTTATATCCTTTAATCTATGTCAAGGAAAACATTGTTTATTTTAATATGTTCCAGGTAAAACACTCTACTATTCTATATATTTTGACAATAACACTTGACTTTTTTAAGAAAGGGCATATATTCACAATTAGACAATAAACTATAAGGAGAAAAAAAAATGAGAATACGTGACCAAAAGGGGGAACAACTTAATGTCCATTTTGATTTAGATGAAGCTGAATATCAGCTTTATGCTACTGAGATTAAAATAACAGAGCAAGCAATATTAACTCAATATAATAACCGTTTTGAGTTGTTACTGAAAAACACTACGTTGACATTTGATCCGTCTAAAAGTGCAATGCAATTTTCTTATAAAAGTAATAATGACCATGTGAAATTGTTTCTTTATCATGAAGGTAAATGGTTTGCAACGATAAAGTTGATGCTCAAGGTAAACTTTTTGACATCAGCTCAAATAAAAGGTTTAATCAAAAGAGTTATAGAAAAAAGGGGTTTTCGGAAAAAATATATTGCAAGCGAATTGGGCATATCTGTTTCATCTCTATTGAAATGGTCACAAGAAGTAGACAGCACGCCTTGTAAAAAAGTCTATGTTACTGTAATGAAGCAAATGATTGCAGGAAAGTAAAGCTTTCCCCTTTGAGTAGTTATTTGTCAAGGACTGGGGGTTCCTGGTCGGCAGGTAATTCTGAGGAATTAGTCCGGGGTTGCCTGTTTTTTTAAAACATTAAAGTAAATTTAGGAGGTAGATTCTATGTTTACAAAATTATCTGATGATTCAAAACTGGGTATTTTAACTGCATTTTGTCAATTCCCTCTTGCGATTATGTTTAAAAACATTTTTCATGTTCATCCTGACATATTTACGGGGTATGCTCCTGTCATGATATTCTTAATCTATATCTTTTCAAAAGATTTTGCAACAGAATATGAGAAACCTTTATATTGGGGAATAGCAATAATATTTGTAACTTTAACAACAGTCATCTTATACACTTTTTTTTGATTCTTTAATAAAAACTGAAAGCGTTGTTCTTAATTTTAGAGCTTTTATGTGCCCTTGTTCTCACCAAAAGACGTTATATATTTGACTATTTCTTCTCTCTCATAGAGTTTAGCATACATTAATGCTGTTTTTCCATATATATCTTCCAAGTTAACATCAGCCCCACAATTTATTAGACACTTTATCATGTCTAAATTGTTTTTCTCCACGGCAAAGTTTAGAGCAGTTCCAAACTCACAAACCACATTAACATCAGAGTTATGTTTCTCTATTAGATATTTGGCTGTTTCTATATGATCGGCTCTAACTGCCATCATTAACGGCGTTCCTCCATATTTCCCCACAGCGTTCACGTCTGCCCCAGAATCCACCAAATACCTTGCTACCTCCAGCTTGTTCTCTTTAGCTGCAGACATTAAAGCTGTATACCCAGCCTTAGCTTCTGTTTCAATATTAGCTCCAGACTTTACGAGGCTCTTTACACTGTCCAAATAACCAGAGTCTGAGGCATAGGTTAAAGCTGTCCAGCCGTAGTCGTTAGCCGCATTTATGTCCACATCATGGCTTATCAATTTCTCAGTGATGTCTAAAAACCCATGTTTTGCCGCAGCCATCAAAGCTGTCCACCCACAAATATCTTTTGCATTTACATCAGCATTAAAGTTCTCTACTAAAAATTCAACAAGCTCAAAACATCCGTTTTCCGCTGCAAACATTAAAGCTGTTCCTTTGTGTTTATCTACAAGATTAAAGTCATCCCCATATTTCTTTTTTAAATGTTCAACTATTTTAAAATCACCCTGCTCTTTTTTATTTTCAAATTTAATATCAAACCTCCTTTTTATACAAATTATTAACTCTATAATTATAGTCTAAACATTTGATTTGTCAAGAGAAGATTTTGCTTTTATTGCAGATAGAGTAGTTTTTGTGAACGCAGAAGTGTATATGTTTTTTCCAAGAAAACAGTTAACCAGGATATAATAAGTGACAGCAACAGCAACGGATTTATCCGTAATTTTCACTTATCTCTAGTCCCCAAGCATCCCAATTTGCAGATTTGTTCCGAGCAAAAAGTTCAATCTTTTTTTGAGAAGGGAACATTTTTTCTATTCCCCTTAAAACCTCTATAGGTTTTTCACTGTGTTTGTTACGAGAAACACGTACCAACTGTTTAATGTTCCTTGCTCCTCTGGGTTGCGGAATTTTCCCTCGCTTAAACAACAAACACATCTCGCAGTAAGACAAAGTATATTGTCCTGGATTATGGATCATTTTATCCCAGATGAAAGCAACTGTCCTGTAGCTAAAACCCCATGCTTCACCTAGTTCAATGCCTTGTGCTAAGTGAGGGTTTGTTACCCACATGAATAATAAGCAGTCATCTTCAGCTATCTTGTAGATAGGAATTTTTTTTAAGTCTTTTGTTTTTATTGTAGGATATTTAAAGTTTGCAGAACTGATGAAAATATTTTTTTCTAAATTGATTTCATTTACACCCTTACTACTATTGTCAAACTGCATTTTCCCTCCATAATCCCAAGGTGGATCAGCATAGATTATGGAATACTTTTGTTCAGGTAAGTCTGGATAAAATTCAGGTAAATCATTTCGTTTAGTTCTTCTGTTTTGTGCTGCATTGTAGATCGTGTAGCCAGTTATCTTTTTCATGAGATTTTATCTCCTTATCATATAACAGTACAAGTGACTACTCTGTCAGCTAAAGCAGACAGCTTCTAGGGGTAAACCCCAAAGTCTTTAGCCCAAGACTCAAAATATTGATAGCAGAATTTTCGTCCCTATCTAAAGTCAAACCACAGGAACAATGATGTACACGATCAAGCAAAGTTTTTTCAACAAGCAAACCACAACGAGAACACATTTTACTTGTGTTGCGTGGATTTACAAAAACCACATGCTTACCAGCTTCTTCCGCTTTG
>Ga0209633_10000289_pt1 | contig 59834 bp, 63 predicted proteins | sample Cruoilmetagenom1_FD_187290 | JGI IMG/M metagenome (GOLD analysis project Ga0209633, IMG submission 187290) | Oil polluted marine microbial communities from Coal Oil Point, Santa Barbara, California, USA - Sample 1 (SPAdes) (version 2) | ecosystem: Environmental > Aquatic > Marine > Oil seeps ... | reverse complement strand
GGCTAGAATTAGTGGGATGGCTATCATTTTCAATACATTGATAAACATTTTACCAAAAGGTTTTATCCAGTCTTGAATGACTTCTCTTCCCCCATCAATCGTCGTCATCAATACTCCGGCGAGTACGCCTAATAACATTCCTAATAATATTTGCCAATGCAGTGCTAATTTTCTCATTATTATATTTTAAAATTGTTGAAAGATAAAAAAATATGTTCGAATAAAAAATTAGCAATTTTTATAGGTTAAATAGAAGAGTCCTACCAACATGTTAGTAATATGTCGTATATTGTAACTCATTTATTAATCATTAAAACAAACAAAATGGCAAGTATTTTAGACCTATTGAACAGTGATATAGGAAAAACATTAATCAGTGGTGCAAGTCAACAACTAGGACAAGACCAAAAAACAACTACATCTGCATTAGGTGCAGCTTTACCTTTAATTTTAGGTGCAATGAAGAACAACTCTAAAACTCCTGAAGGGGCTTCTGGTTTGTTAAGTGCACTAAATAATGAAAAACACAGCGGCGGTATATTAGACAATCTAGGAAGCATTCTCGGCGGTGGTGGTATAGATGATGATGTTATGCAAGACGGCGCCGGAATTCTGGGCCATGTATTTGGTGGCAAAGAACAAAATGTAGCAAGTGCGGTTAGTAAATCAAGTGGAGTAGATTTAGGTTCGGCAATGAACATTTTAAAAGTTGCGGCTCCTTTTCTAATGGGATTTTTAGGAAAACAAACACGTCAACAAGGTGTTTCTGACCAAAATGGAATTGGCGATCTGTTGGGTGGTATGCTTGGTGGAGAAAGTGATCAACAACAGAATATGGTAGAAAAATTATTAGATGCTGATGGAGATGGTAGTATTATTGATGATGTTGCAGGAATGATCTTAGGTGGTGGTGGAAAAAAGAAAAGTGGTCTTGGCGGATTGCTTGGTAGTATTTTTGGAAAATAGTAAGTAAAACCTTTAATTAAATTAAAAAAGGTTGGATCGTGTCCAACCTTTTTTTGATTTATATGTTGGTGTGAAAAATATAATTAATTTCTAATTAATCTTAAATCAACAGAGGCAGGTTCTTCGCTTCCATTATCGTCAAAATCAAATGTCGTAGGACCACTTAAAAGCAATTCACTATCACTATTAATAAGTTCAATAGTGAATAGCTCATAGTTGTCAGGTGCATCACCATCAAAGATCACAATTAGTCTGCTTGCATATTCTTCTTCATTAAAACCGAGTTTACCTGAAAAAATATCTGCTGTTCGATTAGGAATATTAACTGAAATTGTAAAACGCCCATCTGCCTGAGCAACAAATGTAACACTACCACCTTCATCTATTACGTCGACTCTTTGAACCGGACTACTATTACTTCTAAAAGCAGCATTTGTTGCAATCCAATTTCCCGTGAAATCAGAAACTGAGATAATAGGTCCATTTAAAGATATACCCGGCCCCTCATCATCCTCATTGCAAGCCGTTAAACCTATAGAAACCGGTAATAAAAAAACCAGAAGAAATACATACTTAAATTTTTTAAACTTCAAACAATAATTGTTGATTTTCATTTTTGTTGATTTTAATTATACGCAAAATTTAAGACTTGATATTCATCATCGTATGTTGACTCAAAATTAACATCCTTTATTTCAGACACATATTCTAAATAAACCTTACAAAAAATTGAAATTTATATTCTCTTTACTTACTTCCTTTTTTAACTCATCTAAATTTTCATAACTAAGCTTGAAATTGTACTTTTGCCGAATTAAGAAAACTAATGGAAAAATTAAAAAAACGTTGGGGATTAACTTCTAATTGGCAAGTCATCATTATTCTTATAGTATTCTCAATAACAGGATATACTTCTTTATTAATTGCTAAACCCTTTTTAAACCTTGTCGGATTATCCCAGGGAACTACCAACCCATGGATATATAGGCCGTTGAGGATATTATTAATTTTTCCACTTTATCAAATTCTTATTGTTATTTTCGGATGGTTATTCGGCCAATATAAATTCTTTTGGAATTTCGAAAAGAAAATGTTGCGTAGATTAGGTTTTGGCCGTTTTCTTAAAGAAAAAAATTAAACTTTCCCCTTTTTAATTAGAAACTCATAGATCCATGTCAATGTAAAAGTTGGTATGATATCAAAACCAGGAATTATTTCTTCGAAAAAAGATACTGTACCTCCTACCTTTCCTTCAACTCCTTTATACATTTTATAAAGTAATAAAGCTGAAACAGGAGCCCAAATAACATCACTGAACTCTCCAACACCAGGCATGGTAAATGATAACATCCCGACAGCATCGAACAGTAAACTCAATAGTAAAAGTAAATACTTCCTTTCTTTTTTTAGATTATCCTTTTTTGAAATTTCAGTCATATATCAAAAACATAGCAATTAGAATGCCAATGTTAAGAGAGTTTCGAACTTATTAGTTTTAAAAATTCCGTCCGGGTTTCCATCTTTTTAAAGGACCCTCTGAAAGCTGAAGTCGTAGTAACCGAATTTTGTTTTTGTACACCACGCATCATCATACACATATGTGAAGCCTCAATTACAACAGCCACACCTTGCGGCTTTAAAACATTATTAATGGTATTTACTATTTGATCGGTCAAGCGTTCTTGTACCTGTAATCGTCTGGCATAAATATCAACAACACGTGGTATTTTACTTAAACCAACAATTTTACCGTCCGGTATATAGGCAATATGAGCTTTTCCGAAAAAAGGCAGTATATGGTGTTCACATAGCGAGTACAGCTCTATATCTTTAACAATTACCATTTCACTGTAATCCTCATCAAATAAAGCAGATTTTAATACTTCTTCAGCATCTAAATGATAACCTTGGGTTAAATATTGTATCGCTTTTGAAGCACGTTCGGGAGTTTTTTGAAGTCCTTGTCTACTGGCATCTTCACCTATACCATTAATAATTTCCCGGTATTTTTGCTTGATATCGTCGGTAACTTCAATATTATATTCTTCAAATTTTCGATAAGGCATGATGTAATTGTTTTAAAATGGAAAGATATAAAAAAAGGTGTTATAGAAGATTAACTGGAACTATTATTCATAAACTTTAATAAAAAAAGAAGATTTGCCGAAAATAAATTCCGACAAATCTTCAAACCAAAAATCAACCAAATTTTTATTCTTTTTTCAGTTTGTCTTTATATTTTTTGATAAACTTATCCAGTTTAGGATTGATTACCATTCGGCAATAACCTTCATTTTTATTATTATTATAATAGTCTTGATGATAATTTTCAGCCACAAAATAATTATTTAACGGGGTCACTTCAGTAACAATTGCATCATCAAATACTTTTTCATTTTTCAACTCAGCTATCATTTTTTCAGCTTCCGCCCTTTGTATATCATCATGATAAAAAATAGCTGATCTATATTGTGTACCAACATCCGCACCTTGCCTATTCAATGTTGTTGGGTCATGCGTATTAAAAAATACATCTAATAATTCTCTATAGCTAACCACCTTAGGATTATATGTTAACCGAATTACTTCGGCATGACCCGTATTGCCAGAGCACACTTCTTTATAAGAAGGGTTTTTAACTGCACCACCTGCATAGCCGGCCTCAACTTTTATTACACCATCTAATCGTTCAAAAATTGCTTCGGTACACCAAAAACATCCATTACCGAAAGTGGCTGATTCTAATCCATTCATTGATTTTATATTTTGTGTTATTCTTTTATTATCTACTTTTTTCTCAGTTGATAAATTACACGATAAAAAAGTGAAAATAAAAACAAAATAAATAGTTTTTTGAACCATTTTATTTTTGGTTTATAGATAAGACGATAAAAGTTGGATTTAATTACAGCGTTATGAAAATTTTAACATTAATTATTTCTAATTAACTTTCTTGGGAATTGAATCAGGCTTTCTGCGCCGTTCTCATCGACCGATGACACTCCAAATAAGTAGTTATCAATCACTATATTTTTAAGCGTATAATCGGTTACTTTGCCTACAAAACGGCTATATTGCCATTGCGGTGAAGTTGTTTCCCTCCAATATACTTTATAACCAATAATAGTATCGTCATTGACAGCATCCCATTTCAATCTTGTAGACGGCCGTACAGCTCCACCAATCATGACGTTTTTAGGTTTGGGTGGTGCAGCCGCCAATGATGCCAATGTCAACGCATTTACTGCAGTTAGTTTAGCGGCATATTCGAAATTAACCGACTCAATAACATCACCATAGTTGATTCCATTTTCAGTACGAACATCCTGATGCTGTTCATTATAGTTCTCATGTGTTTCCATAATACGAACTCCTGTAAAACCGGCATCATTAAAAGGCCTGTGATGGCCTCCCCTGCCAAACCTATCTAACCTGTAGATCATAATAGCATCGAGATTCGTCATATAATCATCTGTTAATTTATCTATATATCGGGCTAATTGTCTTGACGGGCCATCAATTTCTCCTCCATAATAGCGCATTGCATTACGTTGCTTTTCTGTGGTTTCCATGGAGATCGCTTCAGAGAATACCCTAAATGTACTATTATCAATCACACCATCGATACCTTTAATATTGCCAATCATATCATTGTTCAAGACACCTACGATATCCCAACCTTGTTCTTTAGCCATGTTGGCCATATGCCGGCCACCATATAAGCCCTGTTCTTCCCCTGATAGCCCGACATAAATTATGGAAACCGGGAATTTATACTTGCTCAATACCCTTGCTGCCTCCAACGTACCGGCCATTCCGGAAGCATTATCATTTGCCCCGGGAGAATCTGAGGTAAAATTATTAGCATCAGAAACCCGGGAATCTATATCGCCCGACATAATTACATACCGATTTGGATACGTTGTGCCACGTTATATAGCCAACACATTAACTACCCATGTATCTTTAATGATTCTTCTATCATTTTTAGGAACTAAATTTCGTTGATAACTTACTTCCAAACAATTATTACATCTTTTTGAAATATTTTCAAATTCCGATTTGATCCAACGCCTTGCAGCGCCAATACCTCGTGTTTGAGAAAGTGTATCTGACAAGGTGTGGCGTGTACCAAAACTTACCAATTTTCGAATATCTTTTTCAATATGTTCGGTAGATGGAGCTATGGCAATTTCCCTCAGCATCTTAGAAACTTCCGTTTGTGCGAATGAAATGGTTGTTATCCATAGAATTAATAAGGTCAGCTTTGTTTTCATTTTTTTAAGGTTTTATCATTTTATTTCTTTCTACCTTCATAGTTCAAACATCGAAAATTACAAAGAAATAATTATATTAGACGAACAAAAGACAATTTCATAATGAAAAGAATTACTTCACTACTCTTTTTTTTAATTTCATCATCGCTGTTAGCGCAAAACGGTAATACGTCAATGTTTTGGGACAATGTTCACTTTGGTGGTGGACTAGGGTTTGGTTTTGGTTCCAATAGCACAACTATTGCTATTTCGCCTAGTGCCATTTATGATTTTAATGAAACTTTTTCCTTAGGAATAGGTGCCAGTTATTTGTACGCAAAAAATAATGACTTAAAATCTAATGTTTACGGGGCGGGGATTATTTCATTATATAATCCTTTAGAACAACTACAACTTTCTGCGGAGTTTGAACAACTATTTGTAACTCAAAAATTAGGTATCCTTAAAAATAATTTTGATTACCCCGCTTTATATGTAGGCGTTGCTTATAGAATCGGATCGTTTGCAACCGGCCTTAGGTATGATGTACTCTACGATGCAAACAAAAGTATTTTTTCATCTGCTTTTTCACCCATAATTCGATTTTATTTTTAAACTTTCTGTCATACCTGCGCAGGCAGGTATCCATACTGAGTTCATAATTAATCAATCGACTGGCAATTCATCAAACCAGTCCTTAGATAAGTCATCCCAACGCTTATTATCCTTTTCAATCAATTTTATTTTCCAAGCTCTTTTCCATTTCTTCATATTATTTTCTCTATCAATAGCCTCATTCACATCTTGAAATGTTTCATAATATACAAGTTTGTTTACACCATATTTCTGCGTAAATCCTTTCTTTATTCCTAATTTATGTTCATAAACTCTACGCTGCAAATCATTAGTCATTCCAATGTACAAAGTCCCTCTTATTTTACTTGCTAAGATATAGATATAATATTGATGAATAGTCTTCATTTACCTTGTCCGGTATGGATTCCTCCCTACGCAGGAATGACAACATCCTTTTACAATTTTGTCAGCTTATTATCTAAAATTGAAGTCCTTTTTCCAAATTGATAGTGCGTAAACTAAAACTTTAAATTATGTATCTTATCTATCAATTTATCAATCATTTCATTAGAAATATCTAAATGAAAAGTCATTCGCAATTTACCTTGCCCCATTCCCGTAATTAAGATATTTTCAGCTGCCAATTTATTAACAAAGTCCACATCATTAATATGGTCTGCAGTGTAAAAAATAACAATATTGGTTTCTACCGGTTCTATTCTTTTAATATGGTCAGAAGCTTCTAACACTTCTGCTATTTTCTTAGCTTTTGCATGGTCATCTGCTAAGCGCTCAACATGATTATCCAAGGCATAAATTCCGGCAGCAGCCAAATATCCTATCTGGCGCATACCACCTCCAAACATTTTTCTAATACGATAGGCTTTTTGAACATATTCAGTCGACCCTAATAATAAGGAACCTACAGGGCAGCCGAGCCCTTTTGATAAACATATGGAAATAGTATCAAATAGCTCTCCATACTGCTTTGGACTTTCATTTTTAGCGACCAAAGCATTGAACAAACGGGCTCCATCCAAATGAAATGCCAAATCATGATCCGTACATACTTGCCTTATTTTTTTTAGCTCACCAATATCCCAACAGGCTCCACCTCCTTTATTCATTGTATTTTCTATAACAACCAGTTTCGACATTGCTTGATGAACATCCAACTTATTACTCACATTCTCTTCAACATGAGCTGCCGTAAAAAGTCCTCTATCACCATCTAATAATTTGCATGATACGCCCGAATTTCCTGCTGCTCCACCACCTTCATAATTATATACATGTGACCACTTATGACAAATTAATTGATCTCCAAGTTGTGTATGTAGTCGTATTGCGGCTTGATTTGCCATCGTTCCTGAAGGAAAAAACAAGGCAGCTTCAGTACCAAAAAGGGTAGCTGCTTTTTCCTGCAATTCATTCGCCGTTGGATCGGCATTAAAAACATCATCACCAACTTGTGCATTAAACATGATATCTAACATACCTTTAGTTGGTTTGGTTACCGTATCGCTTAGTAAGTTTATTGTCATTTATGTTCACTTTATAATTTAAAAAACTTCTCCTTTAATTTATTAATAATATTTCTTAACGTTACAGCATACCTAAAGTCTATATTGTCACGCTGAGCGCAGTCGAAGCGCTTTGTTAAATTTCAGTGTTATATTTATAATGTGTTGCATTTCTACATTCAGAAAGTATGAGTAGCATATCAAAATCCCCTTCAATTAATGCTTGCTTTTTCGCTCTTGTCCATCCTTTAATCTTTTTTTCAAAATAAATTGCTTGAAGCACATCATGAAACTCTTGATAAAATTCTAAAGACAAAGGCCTTCGATAATAAGTATAACTATCTTTTTTATAACCCAATTGATGCTCTTTAAACCTTTTATCTAAATTATTCGTAATTCCGGTATAAAAGGAATTATCTGAACATTTTAGTATATAGACATAGTAAAGATACATTATCATTTTATATTTATTTAGGGCTTCGACTGCGCTCAGCCTGACAGTATTGAATATGTTTTCATCGAAGCTTCGACTTTTGTTTATCTTGTGCCTTTCGACTGCACTCAAGACAGGTTGCCGAAAGGCACAGCCTGATTGATTGAATATCATTTTTAGACCTAAGTTGCTATCACTCCATCCCTATTGGTGATCCGTCAGGAATTTTAGGAGCATTTATTTTCTTAAACGCAGATGGTTTTTTCTTAAAATTCTCGATGCTTTTAATAAGTTCAGCATCATACATTTTTTGAGATCCATCGACCTTTTTAGCTTTTAATAATGTTTCAACCTCGTCTAACTTATAGTTAACAATTGCGCTCACCTGTTTATATGAATTTTCATTAGTTGCCAAAGAAAATAGTTGATTCAACACCTGGGCATTCACCACATTTTGTAATTCGTGATAATAAGCATCTTTATGCTCTTTCTTAAAGGAATGTTTAATAATGGCATCCAGTACTTCAATTAAACCTAACTGATTAACATCTAAACTTTTATGCTGCACTAATCGTGATGCTCTTTCAGGATGGAATAACAATTCCAATGTCATTTCAGAAGCTGTTTCTATTGTACCATAAGGATCAAAAGCCACACCACTTTTGCTTTTAAATGATTCTCTACTTCTGACATAACCCATAGTCCTGGGAGGGAACAATTCTAAGATGCGCCTGGGAACCGCAATCGTATTTACATCAATAGTTTTTAACAAGGTTTGTAATGCTTTTCGTTCCGTTTGGCCATCAATACGTTTAACAATAGTTTGGCCATCTCCCTTTGTTGCATAATTATAATCCAAGCCACCAATTAACTTAGAGACTGCCTCTGTTTGATATCTGTGAAAGAAATACAAAGGGACAAAAACATCTTCCAACATTGAATAGGGTTCTGAAGATTTGATATTATCTGCTGAGAAATTCTCAATTGCTTTTTTCCGTATAGCCAATACCGAATTTAGTTCGTCAGAAAGATCATTTCCGTTATCCCATAAATGTCCATAAGCATGGGCGCTTCCCTTAGGTCTGGCATCCTGATCAGAAATATACCGTAATCCTTTGGCAAAAGCATCACTCAGTATTTTTTGTAATTGCGGTTCTTCATCATTTATAAAATCCTGGTAAGCATAACCAACAGTAACTTTATCCCATTCACCAATCCCAACAGCATAGGCATCCGAAAAATCAATGTTACCATCTTTCAAACTTAGTTTAGGATGTGGATAATCCATTACCGAAGCTCTATCATTGGTACTGGCAGCAAAATTATGTGAAAATCCAATGGTATGCCCCACTTCATGAGCAGATAATTGACGGATTCTTGCCAGCGCCATTTGTAAGGCAAAATCATCGTCAGTATTACTGGTACCATAAGGGGCTTTTAATGCCTGGGCGATCAAAAAATCCTGACGAATACGCAAGGAACCTAAGCTAACATGGCCTTTGATAATTTCACCTGTCCTCGGATCAGAAATACTTCCCCCATAACTCCATCCTCTTGTAGAACGATGTACCCATTGAATAACATTATAACGTACATCTAAAGGATCAGCTCCTTCCGGTAACGGTTTTACTTGAAACGCATCTTTATATCCAATGGCTTCAAAAGCCTGGTTCCACCAACCTGCACCCTCGAGTAAGGCGGATCTAACAGGTTCTGGAGCGCCTCTATCTAAATAATACACAATAGGTTCTTTTGCTTCACTTATAGCCGCAACAGGATCTTTTTTTTCCAAACGATGCCGATAAATAAATCGTTTCACGATCGATTGATTTATAGGTGTCGCATAATCTAAATATGACATTGGATAACTGCCAGATCGTGCATCATATACTCTTGGTTTATAATTATCATCTGGTAATTCAACAAAAGAATGATGCTGATGTACGGTTACCGATGACGCATCGGGTGCAACACTTCTAATATTATACCCTTTTGGTTTCCCTTTAAAGGTTAACAGCACGTCAAATTCAATGTTGTTGGGAAAAGCCTTCGTTCTTTCTAAATTAAATGCACTCCTTGATTTATCAAGACTATAACTCCCTTGTTTGTTTTGTTCGAGCCTGTTGGCAACTCCATGGGCATCACGCATAAAAAAATCTGAGGCATCGACTAAATATTTGTTCCCCTTTTTTTCTTTAATGACAAAACCATGTAATACTGATTTTGCAAAAGCTTCTTTGATCGATTTGCGTTCATCAGCATTATTCGATAAAGCCCTGTACCTTTGATTCGGTTGAATCAAGAGTAATTTATTACCTGCCTTACGGAACTTTACGACTACACCATCCCCTAGCTGACCTCTATCCAAGCCAATATCATTAGATCCGATCCCTTCGGATAAAGATCGTACATACAAGAACTCTGTATTCAATTTATCAACTTCCAGATACACTTTATCCTCATTTACATTATAATAAAAAGTGAAGTATCCATTATATTTCGTAATTCCGTCTTTATCTTTAAAAAATTGTGAAAATCCGCATTGAAAAATGAATAACAAAAGTAGGGTTATGGTTAGTTTTTTCATGTTCTGAGAAATTTGTATAAAACTACTAATTTATAAAGATAAATTCAACTGCCTTAAATTATCTCATCTAATTTTTTAGTTTATTTTTGTTCTAACATATGATTACACAAGAAAACATAAAAAACATTGCTGAGCGCATAGAAAAGCTTAAAAATTACTTACACATAGACCAAAAGCTCGTTGAAATTTCCAACGAGGAGGAAAAGGCTTCAAATCCAGATTTTTGGAATAACCCCAGAGAGGCTGAAGTATTAATGAGATCATTACGTTCTAAGAAAAAATGGGTTGACGATTTTAATACGGTTGCAACAGATGTTGAAGAATTGCAGATTCTCTATGATTTTTATAAGGAGGGTGAAGCTTCTGAAGAGGAAATAATGAAAAGCTACACGAAAACTGTAAGCCTGTTAGAGAGTCTGGAATTTAAAAATATGCTTTCAGATGAGGGTGATAACCTAAGTGCGGTTTTACAAATTACCGCTGGTGCCGGTGGAACCGAAAGCTGTGATTGGGCCGCCATGCTTATGCGTATGTATTTAATGTGGAGTGAAAAACAAGGGTATAAAGTAAAGGAATTGAATCATCAATCAGGTGATGTCGCAGGAATCAAAACGGTAACCCTGGAAATTGACGGTGAATATGCTTTCGGATATCTAAAAGGTGAAAATGGCGTACACCGTTTGGTACGTATTTCTCCTTTTGACAGTAATGCAAAACGGCACACTTCTTTTGCTTCTGTCTATGTGTATCCCCTGGCAGATGATAGTATTGAGATTGACATCAATCCCTCAGATATTTCCTGGGATTTTGCCAGATCGGGAGGTGCCGGAGGCCAGAATGTAAATAAGGTTGAAACCAAAGCCATACTGACACACCATCCTTCAGGGATCGTTATTCATAATTCTGAAACGCGATCTCAACTAGAGAATAGAGAGAAAGCAATGCTAATGTTGAAGTCGCAATTATATGAGATAGAACTGCATAAACAACGTGAAAAACGCAATGAAATAGAATCTAATAAAATGAAAATTGATTTTGGTTCACAAATTAGAAATTACGTAATGCATCCGTATAAGTTGGTGAAAGATGTGCGCACCGCTTATGAAACCGGTAATGTTGACGCCGTGATGGATGGTGATATAGATGGGTTTTTAAAAGCTTTTTTAATGGCCGAAGGACAGAAGGAGAGTAATTAATTTACAGTTGGCACTACTAAATAAAATAATATGAGTAAAATAGAGGCAATAATATTCGATTTGGGAGGGGTTCTTATAGATTGGAACCCAAAATATGTATATCGGGAGGTATTTAATGGGGATGAAGAAAAAGTAGATTGGTTTTTAAATACCATTTGTACTTCTGAATGGAATGTTGAACATGATGCGGGTAGAAAGCTAAAAGATGGCACAGAATGGTTGGTAAATCAATATCCTCAGTATGAAGACTGGATTCGTATATACTACGATCGTTGGGAAGATATGCTTGGCGGACCCATACAAGAGACTGTTTCGCTACTTGACAAGCTTAAAAAGGCTGATACACATAAATTATATGCATTGACTAACTGGAGTGCAGAAACTTTTCCAGTAGCGCTTGAACGCTATGCATTTTTACAACATTTTGAAGGTATTTTAGTGTCAGGTACCGAAAATACCAGAAAACCTTTTCAAAAAATTTATGAATTGATGCTTGATCGTTATAAATTAAATGCTTCAACCAGCCTGTTTATTGATGATAATTATGAAAATATTATGGCGGCCGAAAAAGTTGGTATAAAAGGGGTTCATTTTAAAAATACACAGCAGTTACTAGAGGAATTGGTTAATTTAGGGATAAATCATCTCTAAGAATTGCATAGCGTATTTTTAATCGTTTCACACCCCATTGCTTCGCTTTTTTTACATCAAGCCCCATATAGATGTCTATTTGATTTCTCTTTCGTCGATGCATTTTATCTTTTACCAGAAAAACACCTTCAAATCCTTCTAATTTAACCGGAGTATTATGTGTTAAACCTAGTTTTATTAAATCTCTTGATACCGCAATGCACTTCATTCCCGGCTTCAGACTATCTCCCCATGCAGCTATATCAGGATTGATAGAAGTTTGATAGGCTAATGAATTATAAGCGGTTGCTTTTACGGTAATCTCCCTCCAGGAATATATATCCTGAGTTTTATCCGCACAAGAAGTAAAAAAAATAATTCCTACTAAAAAATAGAGATATATGATATGGTAATTACGAAATTGCATAGTCTAACTAAAACGCAATTTTAAACCGAAACGTATTTTTGGTCGCCTTTTGGGCCAATTTATTTATAGCATTCTCTGAAAGTTGTAAAACTCTGGGGTAACCACCTGTAACCTGACAATCGCGCATTAATACTATTAACTTTCCCGAAGGTGTCAACTGGACCGTTCCTGGTAATACAGCTGAGGTAAGCATCGTTTTTAATGTATTAGCTATAAGTTCTTCCAATCGATACCCCATTCTACTATTATCCTTGGAAATTGTAAATAAGGTATTGTTAAGACCTTCTCTTTGTTTTTTGTTAAGTAATTCATATTCGGGTCCGGTATAGGCCTCAATATCAGTAGTAGTAAACTGCCTTTTGTTAATTTTTACTGTCGAAAATGATTTTGCGCTTTCCGAACTTGCCATACGTATTGGCAATGTGTCATTTTTTTTAATGGCTGATGCCTTGGTAATCCCTTTATAAAAACTTCTGCTATTTAAAACAACTTCAGTTTGAAAACCACCTTTTACGGCGAGGTAAGATCTCACTCCATAAATGGGTTTATCAAAAGTTAGGATATCGTCTTTCCTAACATTTATGGCGGAATTCAACCGTATACTTTTATTGTTTAGTTTTGGTGATAAATCTGCTCCGGTAATGCATATAATAGATTCATTATCAAATAATAATTTACTTTTATTTAAAGTTATTTCTAATACAGCATCTACATCATTATTTCCTAAAATATGATTAGCTAACTTAGCGGAGTATGAGTCCATTGCTCCCGAAACAGGTACTCCAATATCTCCGTATCCGAACCTTCCCAAATCCTGAATTGAACTATTAAAACTTGATGAAAGTACTTTAATCATTTAGCGATTTTTTTTTCTAATCGAAAGTTTCCAATCTTACTTTGGTCTTCTATTTGTCTAAATTCCTCTAAACCTATTGATGAAAACTTTATCGTATCACCGGCTTTAGCAAAACAAGGATTATTTTTCTTAGTATCAAAAAAAGATATGGGCGATTTTCCTATAATATTCCATCCCCCGGCACTTTGAATAGGATATATCCCGGTTTGCGAACCTCCGATACCGACAGAACCTTTTTCAACAACTAATCTCGGGTTCGATTTCCTGTCAAAATACAGCTTTTTAGGTAAACCTCCTAAATACAGAAATCCAGGTAAAAACCCAATAAAATATACTGTGTAAATTGTGCTGGAATGGATTTTAATAATTTCATCAATACTTAGCTTAGTTCTGTTGGAAATTTCTTCTAAATCGAGTCCGAAATTTTGATCATAACAAACCGGGATAGTCCAATGATAATTTTTATCCTTTTTTTGCAACAAAGGTTCTTTATAAATTGATTTTAAGGTCAATATTTCATCATAGATTTTTTTTATAGCTGTGTTATATATAATTGTTAATGAGTTATATGTGTTGATTATATCAACTATTACTTTAATATCTTTATTTACGATTTTATTTTTGAATAAAATAACATCTTTTAGAATATTTTCATCTATTTTCGAGGGCCATTCAATTAAAATTGCATGTCCGCCATAGGGTTTATATGTCAATCTATAGGATTCCAATCAGGCAATTTTAATTCCGTTTTCGTTCAATTTTTCGGCTATATATTTCAATATAATAATAGCATTTTGATTATCACCATGTACACAAAATGTATCTGCTTTTATTTCTACTTCTACCCCATCTGTAGAAATTAGTTTTTGTTCTTCAATCATTTTTAACAAATGTTGAATTATAATTTCTTTATCAGTAATCAAAGCATTTTCGTTTTTCCTTGAAACCAAGGTTAAGTCAGTGTTATAATTTCTATCGGCAAATGCTTCTATTTTAATTTTTAAATTATTTTTTAGAGCAAGCTCTTGAATTAGCGAATTGTAAGGAACATATAAAAATACATCAACGGCCGTGTTCTTTACAGCATTTATAAACAGTTGGGCCATATTTTTATCTACCGCTGTTAGATTATACAAGGCACCATGTGCTTTTATATGATGTAGCTCCCCTCCTAACTGCTCTGTGCTATGTTTCACTAAAAGAATCTGGTTTTCTATACTCATTTGCAGATCAGCCGGATCAATACACATCTCTTTTCTACCAAAATTTTCTCTATCAGGAAAAGAAGGATGTGCTCCTATCTTCACACGATGTTGCAAGGCCAATTGAATTGTATCAACAATAGTTTTTTCATCGCCTGCATGTGCACCACAAGCTATACTACAAGAAGCAATATAAGGCATTAGCTCTCTCTCATTACCTATACCCTCACCAACATCGCAATTTATATCTACAAAATTCATTTACAATAGGTTAAACACTTTAAAGATACTTTTTAATCCCAGGAAAATTGTAATTGCCAGGATGATCAATCCTATACCATTTTGGACTTTGGTATTTCTAAAATCACCTAGTAACGATTGTTTATTCATGATCCACAATAAAAATCCGGCTATGATTGGTAATAAAATTCCATTGGCCACCTGTGCAAACTTGATAATTTCAATAGATTTAATACCCAAGGAAGAAAATAAGACTCCCAGCAATAAGATAAATATCCAAACTGCTTTGAATTTCTTAGACTTTAAATTTGATTTCCATCCTAAACAACCACTTGCCACATAAGCAGCGGCTAAGGGCGCTGTAATAGCGCTAGTGATTCCGGCGGCAAAAAGGCCAATAGCCATAAAATATTTAGCAAAACTCCCAAAAAGCGGCTCTAAACCTTTTGCTAAATCGGCTGCATTGTTTATATCTTGTTTTTGAATTGCTGTTGCCGAAATAATAATGCACATCGAAACAATTCCTCCTAGAACTACTGCAACGATAGTATCTTTTCTCGCATATGTCAGGTCACTTGTATGTTGCCATTTCTCTTTTGCCAGAGACGTATGTAAAAAGAGGTTATAGGGCACAACGGTTGTGCCAATTAATCCAATAATAGTAAGTATGCTATTTTCGGGAAACTTAGGAATAAAAATACCATTAAAAATTTCAGATATATTGGGCTTGGTAATAATTGCCGTGATCAAAAAAGCAATACTCATTAAAATAACAAGAGACACCAGTGCTTTCTCAAGTATTTTATAATTTCCTATATAAAGCAACATAAAAGCAATGACCCCAATGCTAATACTCAATAAATTAATGGATAGACTCCCGATTTCCAATATTGGATTTCCAACAATGGTTTCTACGCCCAGTACACCACCACTTATGTTTCCTGCTTCATAAGCCGCGTTTCCAATCACTATTGCTGAAAGTATCAGTAAAATCGCTAAACCTCTAAAAAGAGAGTTACTAATTTCGGTTCTTATTATTTCGGACAATCCTTTTTGAGAAATAATACCCAGTCTAGCTGACATTTCTTGTAATACAATTGTAGCAATTACCGACAAACCCATCGCCCAAAGCAAGGCATAGCCGAAATTAACGCCTGCAAGTGTACACAGGGTTACCGTTCCTGGACCAATAAAAGCCGCAGCCACCAAGGGTCCCGGGCCAATATTTTTAAACCAATTCCTAATCATTAGGTACTGAGTTTAAGGCATAAATAGCAAAACTTCCCAACCAGTGACCGCCTTCATAATTATTATCTACTATACTGGGGAGAGAATAATTTATATGTTGGTTTCCTATATTAACTAAATGTCTATATTCCGGTAAGTTTTCTGCAATTTTATTTAAACTCCAGGCCCGGGAAAAATTGACACCATCAAGGTGGACAAGTTTGCCATCTGTTCGATCTGAAACTTTCCCGGTTTCCATTATAAAATTTTTATTTTTTAATTGAGGGAGAAAATTATCAAGCCACAAGTCGAATTCTTCTATCGATACTATGCGTTTCATAAGTGCCGCTTCTTCCAAACATGGAGATAAAAAATCAAAGCCACTCGGTTCCCATGTAATAGGGCAGTTATTGTCATTAAAATAAAAATCCCTGGCCCGCTGTTCAATTAGTATTTTTAATTCTTCATTTCCGGTTGTATTTGCATAGTCCCAGGCAAAAGAAAGTCCGAATGCAGTGTTCGTATGCTCTCCTACGCGAATAGGATAATTTAATTTTGGTAAAAATTCAATATACTTTTCAACAATTAAATCTGTTAGGGGTTGAAGGTTTTCTTCTAGTTGTTTTGCCATAGGATCATCCCATATATGAATTTCTTCTGCCAGTTTAAGGATCCACGCCCAACCATAAGTACGTTCATAAGTTTTATCATGTTTGCCACTAAAATAGCTAACTTCTACAATGATATTATCTTTTGAAATGTTTTGAACCAACTTCTTTTTTATTTCTTCCCCATTTTCAAGGTCCGGGAATTGTTTTAACAAACTAACTAAGCTCCAATGCCCGTGAACAGCCGAATGCCAATCAAAACAACCGTAAAATGCAGGATGCAACTCTTTAGGTGATTTCAAATCCTCACTTCCTCCTATGGTTTGATTCAACTTGTTTGGATATTCAGTATCCATACAATGTAAAGGTAATTTTGCCAACCGATTGGCTTCATTGAGTGAAAGAATTGGAATTTCAACAAGTGGATTTTCCACATTTGTAGTTTTACCTTTTTCTTGAGGCAAGTTACATCCCAAAATTATAAGTAGCAATACAATTGAGTAACCGTTTTTCATAAAAATTGAAATTTATTTGTTAATAAGGTATATTAAAAATATTATCAGGAATAATTTTTATAAATATAAGCCCAAAAATTTTTATCAAGGTTAAAAAAAGTATTTATTCGCGCAAATTTTTAGTATTTTGCCAGTTATATAATGTTTAAAAACAAGTTAATGGAAATTTTAGGAATTGATGTTGGTGGATCTGGAATAAAAGGTGCTATTGTAGATACATCAACAGGAGAACTAATTAGTGAAAGGCACAGAATACCTACCCCCATCCCGGCAACACCTGAAGCAGTCGCCGGCACCATTCATGAATTGGTCGATCATTTTAATTGGAACGGCCAGGTAGGATGCGGCTTTCCTACACCACAACATCATGGGAAATCCTTATCAGGTGGCAATATGCACAAAACATGGAAAAATGTACAGATCGATGAATTATTTGAAAAGACAACCGGGAATCGTTTTACAGTAGTAAATGATGCCGATGCCGCAGGGTTGGCTGAAATTAGTTTTGGTGCCGGAAAAAATGTTCCAGGTACTGTCATTATGGTTACCTTGGGTACTGGAATTGGTTCTGGTGTATTTTTAGACGGAAAATTACTCCCTAATACAGAATTAGGGCATCTCTTGTATAAAAATGGCGATATCTTCGAAAAATATGCAGCAGATTCAATACGTAAAAAAGAAGATTTAAGTCATAGAATTTGGGGCAAAAGATTGAATGAATATTTTACGCACTTACAATTGTTATTATCCCCTGATCTCATTATTATTGGAGGTGGTGTGAGCAAAAAAATGCACAAATTTAAAGATCAAATTAACGTAAATGTACCAATTATTGCAGCTAAATCAGAAAACAATGCCGGTATTATAGGGGCCGCAATTGCTGCAAAAGAGCATATTACCTAAATTAAACAATTCTCTTCTTCAATATGCACCAATCATTTGATTTAAAATACTTGAAAAAAGCATCACAATACTTATAGTATTCTTCTTTTTTTTTCAACCATTTTATTCTTAAAGCATCGGCACACCTATTTTTGAACAGAATTACTCAATTCAGGTATTACCTAATATAGGAAACCTTATAGTTATCAATATTAGATTCGTCAAACTTATGTCTGTTTTTTGCTTTAACTAAGTTGGCAATTTCATGAATATTCATAAAATATTCTGATAATTTATCTAATATTGGATGTTGGTCATTGGTATTAATTTCAATAGTCTTTCCATCAAATAATTCAACGATATAATTGTATCTTGGGGTATCATTATATTTTGATTTTTGTTCCCAATTCTTTTCAATACCGTACAACTGACTCCTGTTCAATATCTTTTTCAATTGATAAATGTCATTTTCAGAAAGCTTTCCTTCAAAATTACCTTTATTTTCTTTAGTATATAATCTACCTTGGTAGTGCACTGTGCCATCTATATTGACTTGAATAGACATTGATGGACATTTACCAAAGCAAGTTGAAGCATGAAAAGTTATCTTTTTAAAATTTACCTTAGACAATAGTTGTCCTCTATTGTAAAAAATATATTGTTTTTCTTTAGAGAAAAGGTTATGATTCAATTTTCTGTACTCATTATTCTCAATCTTATCCTTCTCTATAATGGGTGCAAGCACCAATTTATTTTTCTCAAGTTTGCTAATTTTAAACTTGAATTCTTCGGTTCTTAGATCTAAACCTCCAACAGCATACTGTACTTTAAATGATAATTTCTTATTCTTAATATCGAAAAGCAATTCATGTTTTATATCATCAAAATTATAGATTACAGAGTCTTTAAAAAAACGCAAATAATCTAAATCCTGATTGACCCATTCGGTTTTTGTTAATAATAGAGAATCAGCTTTCGTTTGAGCATTAGCAGTAACTCCAACGCATACCAGTAGCACTACGAATAAATTTTTCATATTGGGGAGTAATTGGGTTGCTTGTCAAATATATGAAATTATCTTAACTTTTAAAAAAAATGAGCTTTTAGAGCTCACCCTAACCAACCTTCCCTGTCTAAACTTCTATATTGAATGGCTTCAGAAATATGATCTGATGTAACATCAGTAGCGTTATCTAAATCGGCAATGGTCCTGGAAACCTTTAATATCCTGTCATAAGCTCTGGCGGATAAATTCAAGCTTTCCATGGCCATTTTTAATAATTGTTTGGATTCATCGTTCAGATTGCAAAACTTCCTGATTTGTTTTGTGTTCATTTGCGCATTATAATGTACCGTATCACTATCTGAAAACCGCTCAGTCTGTATTTCTCTTGCTTTCGTTACCCGTTGTCTGATCACCGTACTCAATTCACCTTTTCTTTCATCAGATAATTTATCAAAAGGCACTGGCTGTACTTCTATATGAATATCTATTCTATCCAATAAAGGGCCTGAAACTTTACTTAAATACCGTTGCATTTCAGCAGGTGATGAAGTAACATGGCCTTCCGTATCATTAAAATAACCACTCGGACTAGGATTCATACTTGCCACCAACATAAAACTACTGGGATAAGTTACTGTAAACTTTGCCCTTGAAATGGTCACTTCCCTATCCTCTAATGGCTGACGCATCACCTCTAACACCGTTCTTTTAAACTCGGGTAACTCATCTAAAAATAACACACCATTATGCGACAATGATATTTCGCCCGGTTGCGGATACGCACCACCACCTACCAAAGCGACATCACTTATTGTATGATGGGGTGCCCGAAAAGGGCGTTGACCCATCAAACCTGAATTTTCTTTTATTCTACCAACAACACTATGAATTTTAGTGGTTTCCAGTGCCTCGTGTAAAGTCATCGGAGGTAAAATACTTGGTAAGCGTTTTGCTAACATTGTTTTACCCGAACCCGGAGGGCCTATTAAAATTATATTATGACCACCAGCTGCTGCAATTTCCATGCATCTTTTAATGGATTCCTGACCTTTAACATCAGAAAAATCAAACTCAGGATTCTCAAGATTTTCATAAAACTCCTTACGGGTATCAATGATTAGTGGTTCAATAGTCGATTTTCCTTCGAAAAAATCTATTACTTCTTTAATTGTTGAAACTCCATAGACATCAAGATTATCAACAATGGCGGCCTCTTTTACGTTTTGTTTAGGTAGAATAAACCCTTTGAATCCCTCTTCCCTGGCTTTTACTGCAATCGGTAAGGCACCTTTTATAGGTTGTAAGCTTCCATCAAGCGAAAGTTCTCCCATAATTAAATAATCGGTGATATTAGTTGCTTTGATCTGTGATGATGCCTGCAAAATACCTATGGCCAAGGTCAAATCATATGCTGATCCTTCTTTACGAAGATCAGCTGGTGCCATATTGATCGTAATTTTTTTACCAGGAATTTTATATCCGTTATTTTGTAATGCTGCCGCAATTCTATAATTACTTTCTTTAATAGCATTATCGGGTAAACCAACCAGGTGATAGCCAATCCCCTTATCAATATTAACTTCAACTGTAATTGTAGTTGCTTCTACGCCAAAAACGGCGCTGCCATAAATTTTTTCGAGCATAAAAAATCTAGCTTTTTTTATTAATTACCGGATTACTATACATTTTAAGTAAACGATCTTGAATGTTACTATCCGTACTACTTTTTTTTATATATTCTTTAAAAATTTCTAAATCTTTTGTAGTATAATATTCTTCATATTCCATTGTATCATAAAGCATATCATATGCCATATAATTCGTTTTAAACAGATGATAATTTTTGTATACGGTTTTATCTATCGTATCGGTAATATCTTTAATCACTTTTTTACGTCCATTTGAAAAGTCAATTGTATCAATACTTAACTTCTCAAAATGCATGACAACCTCTCCCTTATATTCTTCTATACCTTTAAGAATACTATTAATATTCTCATATTTTGTCTTAGTGTAGCTGCCTGTTTCTTCCTTAATTTGTAATTCAATTGCTTTTTCAACCGCACAAGGTTCATATTCATAGGAAACAGTAGCAATAATAATATTTAATTCCTTCATTGTTTTTTTTAAGTCACCTCCACCGCTCAACAGTAACATATTTACTAACCCCGGAAAGGTCTTATCGCTTCCATCTTTTGTTCTTCCATTTCCCTGGGCTATCCACGAAGAAACTTTTTTCTCGGTTAAAGCGAAGCGCAAATAAGAAGATAAATTCTTAGCATTTTGTAGTAACTCGAATTTAGTACCTGTTCTATACACGGTAAACATATTATTCAGTTTAGAAACGCGTTGCATTACAGCATCAACGATAAGATTATCACCGAGTGATATTTCTGTAAAAGGATATCCTCTATGATACAAGGTATACTGTAATAACCCTGAATCTAAAAAAATATCTCTATGATTAGAAATATATAAATGACTATCTGTTTTCTCAATAGTATCTAATCCTTTTATTGTTAAACAATCAATAGATTTTTTAATTAGCGATTTGATCATCGGTTCGATAAAATTCACCTGAAAATCGGCACAGCTGTTACACGATCTTATTTTTTCTCTAATCAATTCATCCGACCAAGTTGGATGAAAATATCTCACACCAACAAAAAATTGTTCATTCTTGGCCAACCACAATAATGCCTCTTCAATTTGTTGTTGGTCGTAAGGGGCTATGTCTTCAAACATATTTGATATACTCTCTTTAACTATCATTAATTATAAAAATACATTAAACTGTTATTAATTCCAAACCGATCAATTAGAGTATTCTTCTATCTATGAACAAAGTTGGTTTACGACTCATTTTCGGGAACCTCAACTTATTAATTTCTTCCATATTATGAAATTCAATTTTTGGCAAAACTCTTAATTTTGCTCTAAAATGGTCTCTTACACTATTTAATAAGTCCTCTGAATTTGATTCAGCTCCAATTTTAATCAAAATTTCATCGGTACCAATATCATTATGAGAAATTTCAATAATATAATTTTTAACTGCATCAAAATCATTGAGTAAATCATACATTGCTGGTGGGTACAATGTAGTACCCTTATATTTCACCATTTGCTTTTTCCTCCCTACAACCGGACTTAAGCGCAATGAATTTCTACCACAGCCACAAGGTTCGTCGTGGACTTTTACAACATCCCCAGTCTTAAAACGTAACAATGGCATCCCTTCTACACCTAGTGTTGTGATCGTTAGTTCACCATATTCACCTTCCTTAACCGGATTATCAAGGTCATCTAAAATCTCAACAATAATTAATTCAGGATGATGATGGCCACCTTGCTTCAATTCGCACTCCGTAAATGCAGTGCCCATTTCAGTTGATGCATAGGTAGAAAATAAATTGATATTCCATTTTGATTTTATTTTCTTAGAAAGTAAACTCAGACTGAAATCTTGATTTCTCAATGGCTCGCCAATACAAATCACACCTTTTACACTTGATGCATTATAATCTATGTGGTGAGCATCGGCATATTCGATCAGTTTTAATAAAAATGAAGGAACTGCAATGAGATATGTTGGTTCGAACTTTAGAATGGAATCCCATTGTAATTCAGGTATCCCCGCACCTACCCTAATGATACCTGCACCTAATTTTCGTATCCCTAAAAAATAAGCCAAGCCTGCCATAAAACGGCGATCTATTGTCGTCATTAGCTGCACTATGTCATTGTTATCAATTCCGGCACAGGCGAAAGAAATGGCTTCATTATAGGCTAACCTATCCAGGTCGGCATCTGTTAAAACAATGGTTACAGGATTGCCAAGTGTTCCTGATGTGGTAACGAAATCAATGATCTTATTTTTAGGGACACAAATAAAATCATCATTATATAATTGCAAATCATCTTTAGTAGTTACAGGAACCTGTTCTAGATCTTGCAATGTTTCGATCATACTAATATCAATATTATTCCTTTCAAATAAGGACCTATAATACGATGAGTTTTTTTGAAGATAGACTAAAACTTCTTTTAATTTTTCTTCTTGAAATTCTTGTATGGTTGATTTTGATTGTTTTTCAATTTCAGGAATCATTCACTCTCCTTTTTATTTTTTTTATATATTTTTTGATTTGTTCTTTATCAGGAACCGTGGTAACTTCTTTTGTCAATGCCATATTGAATTCATTGAGAGCAGCGCTATAATAGCCCTTATCAAAATAGTAATTACCAATTAAATAATATGTTTCCCAATAATTAGGATTACTTGATTTCAACTCCTCTAACAATTGAAGTGTAGTACTACCACCGCTTTCAATAACATGAATTAATTGACGGCGTAATGTACGATATTCTTCATATTTTTTAAAGGCTTCGGTTGCAATAAATTCATCTTTCACTATTGTAAATTCTTTATCTGAAATACTTTTGTCAAAATTTTGATCTTCAAATTTCTCAAAAACGGTATTCAAATCATAACAAACAAACGCTCCTAATTGGTATGGATTAGATGAAACCCAAACTTTTAATTGTTCTGGTTTAAAAACTATTGCATGGTGTGCCAATAATTGGTTTAGAGCTTTTTCATTACCGTAACCAATCTTTTTATCTGCCAGACCCTCTCGATTTCGCAAGATAGCAACTGCAACTTCCGGGGTAATTTTCTCATTATCATTCAATAACTCCGTCATTCTATCATAACGATACTGTGAATGACTTTCTACTTTGTGTTTTTCATTTTTTTTATCATCGGTATACGCGTTGCTCTGAAAATGATTAGAACAAATCAATTGACTCGAATTATTTACTCGGTAAACTCCAAAATTATTTGGTGAAACCTCAATGGTTACTGCCCTGCCATCTTTAGCACTACCAACAAAAATAGCTTCTGCCACAAAAACTTCTCTTTTTTTGGCAATGATTATTGCTTCTTCTATATTGGATGCATATTGTAATATCTCTCTGGTAAGTATTGATATTGGAGTTTTGGCGACTAAAGGAATATCTGATCGTCCTGCATTAATGGTAACTGTTAAGCCTTGATCATTCATACCGGAAACCACTCCTATCATTCCACCCCAGGTTACCGACATAAATTTAAAACCCTTATTTGGATTTACAAAGACTATTATTTTCTCTTTAGCAAATTCATCACCGGCATAAAAATCGAAATTCCTCCCAATTAGCAAACTATTATCTGCCGATTTATCACCCCAAACAGCAAATGAAGAACAACCAACCAAAGCCAAGTCTTTCAGTGCATGACCAATGTCATGAGCACCATGGAGGTATAAACTTCTTAAATAGTTATTCGCTATATAGTCGTATTTGTTAGACGCATATCGGGACACACCATATATTTCGGTTTTGTATTCATCTTTAATATGTAAATACAACTTTCTATTAAACCAAGCTAAAAACTTTCGTAATACATATTGTTTTGACTTTGATGGTACTAATTCTTCTACCTTGGAAAAGAAAATAGCCTCCTGTTTTTGTAATAATTCTTTCGTGAGACTGCCATTAGCCAGGCCTCGCTCTAGCGGATCTCCTTTAATATACAATTCCCAAAGTCCTTGCTCATTTTTACGCAATTGGTTTTTGCCTAATGTGTAAAGTGTATCTGAAACTTTTATCCGCTTAGATATTTTAGCGTTATATTGACTTGTTTGTGGTTGGTCTTTTAAGGATTTCGAGATACCACATGAACTAAGCAATAAAGCTAAAGAGACACTTATAAAAAAGATAAACGGGTTTTTTACTCTATTTTTTGCAACTAACAATATATAACGATTTAATTCTTATTTGCTTTTACTATTTTATCCAACAAATACTCTTTACCCAGTATTTCTGAGCATGTCAAAACAGCACTAATAGTAACACCTAATACACCATGCATATTTACACTTTGCCCGGTAAAGAATAGGTTTTTAAGCTTTGTTTTAGGTGATAAAAATGATCTCATAGGATTATCTGCATCTTTAACATAACCATATAATGAACCTCTATTACCTCCTATATAATCTCTATACGACAAGGGGGTTGAAGCATATACTGAATGAATACATTCTCTAATGTTGGGAAATTTTTTCTCTAATTCAACAAGCATTACTTCTATTTTTTCAACTTTAAAATCGTCATATGTTTTCCCTCTTTTATTTTTTTCTGCTACTGTATTAAAAGAATTTTCCCAGGGTAAAACTTCGTCATAATTCATATAGGTGATAGCTGTCATATTCTCTGCCCATTCATCACCATTTTGTTTGGCACTCATTGAAACCATATAACCTTTTGGCCAGTCATCATCGGTATAATTTTGCGTATCCCAGATTTTTTTATGATCTTTAATATGATAATAATTGTAGTTTAAATACTTGAATGTCTTGGGTTTAAAGACTATATATATACTAAAAGCAGACACAACACTTTCAATATTTTGAATACGCCTTACATATGATTTTCGCAATTTATTCTCACCTAACATAGTGACCGTATGTTTAGGTTCAATATTTGAAATGAACATGTCAGCCTGAATTTCTTTTCCCTCTTTCGTAATAACTGAATTTAATTGATCACCGTTAAATCCAAACTTAACAACCTCTTTATATTTATAGGCCTCTCCTCCAAATTCTTTTAATTTTCTAATTAATAATTTAGCTATCTGCCCACCTCCATTAATACATCGATAAGAACTCTGTATATATGAGTTTACTGATAAAGCATGAACATAAAAAGGTGTTTTATCCTCGATACCGGCATACAAAAAGTTAGAACCTGCCAATACAGATCTCAGCTTTTCATTTTTTGTAATACTATTTAAAAAATCGCTAATTTTTAACGTTAGTAATTCATTATTATCGTAATAAGCACTATCTGTTTTTAAATTGTATAGGGGGAAACTATTACAAGTACCAATTAATTTATCACAGTATGCGTGGATAGCTTTTTCTTCATCGGGAAATAGTTCAATTAGCTTATCGGAAAAATTCGCATAACCCTGGGCATGTGGGTATTCAATCTTATCATCGTCAAAAGTAATTACATCGTAGCGGTCTTCGTCTAATTTCTTTAACTTCAAGTCGTCCATTATACCCAAATATGTAAAAAATTGGAACAAGTTTTGGCCTTTATCCAAACCTCCAATATAATGTACACCTGTATCAAAAATAGTTTTATCTCTCGAAAAAATCTGTAAATTGCCTCCGTATTGATTATTCTTTTCAAGCACACAAACACTTTTCCCTTCCCTAGCCAAGATATTCGCCGAAACGAGGCCTCCTAAGCCACTACCAATAATAATAACATCGTAATTTTTCTTCACTTACACCCTTTTTAGATGAATTATATTTGCCTCCCTTTTATACAGCGTAAATCCTCTGTTCGTAAAAGAATCAGTCAGATTTCCACAATTAACTAATAGTATTTCTCTAAGCTGTGAAATTAACGGTTCCTTTAGTTCTAATACTCTATTCTTTGAAGCTGATGAAATAATTAAAACAGTTGTTTTTTTTGCAACTAATTCAACAACAGATTGAACATAATTCACTTTTCTATGCAATGTTGTATAACAATTTGAAGCAATCAATCGTTTGTCAAAGTCTTCTATAAAAGTAGTGATTTTTCTATCAATTGAACGTGACACCAATAATATATCTAATTGCCCGTAATCACCAGCAAGATGAGAGATCTCTGCTTCCAAAGGAAGCATATCTGCAACTGTTTTATACACTTCTTTATTTTTATTAAAATCATTCTTGATCATCTTGAGCAATTTATGACCTTTGTACTGATAATTACTTAACAGAATATTCTTAAAATAACCTACTTGCTCAATTTCATTACGAAGTTTATGAAATTCACCTTTATAAAAAGATCCTATTTTTTTAGTTCTTTCTCTATCAGATGTCCCAAATTTAGCATCATTGAATTTTATTCTTTCTCCGATTTTAACGGTTAGGCTTCCGTCATAAATTATAATATCTCTCTTAGGCAACACTTCAGAATTACCATGTAGATACAATGGTAGTATATCTAATTGCAACTGATTAGCCAAATAGAAAGCACCTTTGTGAAACCTTCCAATTTTATTCGTAAAAGAACGACGCGCTTCTGGAAATACAACCAGGCAATACCCCTGACGAATTTTTTCTTTCAAATGATCTAAACTACCATCCACCCCACTCGAGACAGGATAAAATCCGGCAACCTTTGCTAACAAACCAAAAACCGGTGATTTATATACCCAGTCGTTCACTAAATAAATAACATTGGGTGTGGCCATGCCAATGGTCAATGTATCTAAAAATGAAACATGGTTAGAGATAATGATTGCAGGTTTTTCAAAGGTTTCGTTGTTTGGGTTGATAACTTCTTTTTTTACAAAAGGATTGCCATAGAGTACCGCAGTTACCATCTTTGCCATTGTATTATGCAACCATTTCATTTTTTTCTTTTTAGAAATAGGTAGTATCTTTAAAATAGTGATACTGAATACCGATAAGACCATACCTCCCACTCCATAAAAGCAAAATAAAACCATCGCATGTAAAAAAGTTCTGATGCGCAGTGGAGCTAAAGACTTTTTAGTACGCCCTGTAATGATAAAGCTAAATAATAATGGTTGTATAGTAAATGCAACAAGTACGGCTGAAAAAATGCCAATAATGGAGACCATTGATATAGACTTTAGCGCAGGATGTTTAGCAAATATCAAAACACCTATGCCTAAAATTGTCGTAATTACTGATAATAGTATGGATGTTTTATACGTCTTTAACTCATTAACTCCGTATTTATATGCTTTCAATAATCCGTTTGTAATAAAAATGCTATAGTCAATACCCAATCCGAAAATGAATGTTGATATAATTATATTGAATATATTGAATTCAATACCTAATAATCCCATTGTCCCTATTGTTATCATCCATGTCAGAGCTACCGGAATTATTGTTATTAGTACAAGTTCAAAACTCTTGAAAAATAAGAGTAAAATGATTATAACTGCGATCAATGAATACACAATGAGTTTATTGAAATCCTCTTTTAAATTCCCTAAAAATGTTTCATTCATATGTTGCCTGTCAATAACAACAGTTTGCTCTAAATCGTTAAATTTATCAATAACGTCTTCTAGCCTATCATTCTTAACTTTAACCATTGAAACAGCTGTATTAAAATCTGCATCCCTTGTTGAGACAAATTCATCTACAAACAACATCTTAAGTTTTCTGTATTCACCAATTGATATTGGTTGAAAATCAGAATTTAAAAGTGTATAGAACTGTTGGAAAGTTGTAGGTTTAAAACCTACTGCATTACCAGTTTCTATTAACCTTTCTTCAAGTGATTCTTTTTTAGTTTTTGACCAAAAATCATTCCAATCCTTAATTTTTTCTTGCTGTCGTCTTTGTGCCAACACTATAGAGCTCACAGAGCTGAAACTTAAAATATTTCCTTTATGTTTTAGGGTCTTTAATATTTCAAATATTGAATCGTTTTGTTCTAGCGTTTCATCAATCGTACTACCATATCCGGTAACATAAATTGACTTTGAGGCCATATTGGTCAGCTTATCCAACTTTTTTTCAGTACCTCTTAATACATCCGTTTGAAAATTCATTTTAGAAATATCCTTGTCAAAAATTACATTTCTATATGTGAATAGACTCATTAAAAAGATCAATGCAAAACCTACGATTATATATGTGTTCTTATTAAAATTATACGAAGCTATTTTATCAATGATGGTTTCCTTTTGCTTCGATTCAATAGTACTTACTTTGTATACTTGTGGTATGAATAACAAAGCAAAAATAGAAGCACTCATAACACTTACCGCCGCAAAAATACCCAAGTCTTGTAATGCCTCTGATTTTAAAAACAACAAGCAGAGAAATGCAACTGCAGTGGTTATACTGCTCATCAAAATTGGTTTGGTAACATCTTTATACAATTGACTTACATTATTATTATTTTTAAAATGAGTCAAAACATGTAATGAATAATCTAACGTGATACCGAGTAAAACTGAACCTATGCCCAGGGAGATAGCTGATATTTTTTGTTTGATAAAAAAAAGTACTGCAATGGCAACCAAGCCTCCAAAAATGGTAGGTGTAAATAAAATAATAGGTACTATTAATTTCCTATAGAAAAAAATCAAAATAAGCAATAAAATGGTTAATGCAATACTTATAGTAAATTGAATGTCATTTTTTATTTGATTGGCATTCGCAACCGCAATAACTGTAGATCCGTAATATTCGCTAGAAACCTCATCTTTAAACTTTTTATTTAATTTTTCCTGAATGTCATATAGCTTATTTACAAAAATAGTATTGTCTCCGGTTTCATTAGTAGCTAACTTAGGAACGATAAACAACAACAGATTTTTATTATTCTTAGCAATTAAAAATCCATTATGAATGTTAAAACTATCGTCTATTTTTAATTGCTGTAATTTTTTTAAGCCTAAAAAAGATAAGCCCACTGGGTCTTTTAAAATTGTTTCCTTAGCGATGATACCCGTAGGTGAAATAAGTGTTTTATAGTTAGCTTGTGTTATGAATTCAATACTATCATTTTGAATTCGGTTCTCTATTGTTCTATAATCGGTTTCATCTAAAAATAAGGGCAGGTTTGTGTAGATAAAATCAAGTGTTTCATTAATTTCTTTATCCTCTATTTCCCCTTGAATTTCACTGATATATATACTGCAATTGCTTGTTAAACTATCGATTAAATCGGAAGCATATTGCGTCAAATTATCTTCATTATCTTCTTTTTTCGTTTCGAGATAAACAATAATTTTATCAGCAAAATTTACATGATTCAAAACTTTATGAATAGTATTAGATTTTTCTGAACTGGGAATTAGTTTCGTAATGTCTTCTTCAAACTTCAGTTTTGAAGCTATAAATCCCAATAATAGAAATAACGCTAAGAACGATCCTATCGCTAGTATTCTCTTTTTTTGTAAGGTAGTATATATTTGAAAAAGAAAATTACCCATGCTTCATTTGGGTTTTATTTCTACTGATCAAACTTAAAATTATATACCCGAATAAGCCGAACAATATAGACAAACATGTTGCTAATATAAAACTACCAATCAAATACTGAACAATATGTGCTGTAATATCAAAATCACTATCAATTTGACTTAATTGAAAACTGACGTTGTGACCTAATATAAATCCTCCAATTTTTAAACTTCCATAAATTATAATAGGGATAAATGGCGGAAAGCTAATATTTGAAAAAGCAAAACTAATAACCTTATTCAATTTAAAAGCTACTGCTAAAAATATGGATAAGACTGAATGAAATCCCCATAATGGTGTTAAACCTATAAAAATTCCTAAGGCAATAGAGAGTGATTTTTTAAGGTTAGAATCTTTACTGCCTAATAAATCTTCGTAAAAAAAACGCTTAAACCCTTTTTGTTTGTATTTTCTAAAAAAGTCTCTCGGTTTTATATAGATAAAAGCAACTAATACTAACCAGGTATTTACGGCACTAATACGGATAAAGTCCTTAAAGGGCCTATAATGGGATACTCTTTCATCCATATCATATAATACTCTAATAGGTATGTTTCTTACCACGATTCCCCGCCAGGATGCTTTCACTATCACTTCAACTTCAAATTCGAATTTTTTTGAATACAGCTTTATTTTATTGATCTCTTTTACAGGATATAATCGAAATCCGGACTGGGTATCTTGAAGTTTATGACCGGTTTCTGCCCAAAACCAAAAATTTGAAAATTTATTGGCAAAACTATTTTTTCCAGGCATTCCTTTTGCATTCAAATTTCTTGAACCAATTAACAGTATATTTTTATTTGGCGCTTCTGTTAAAGCATCAATAAATAAGGGAATATCATCGGGATAATGTTGACCGTCAGAATCTATAGTTATCGCGTACTGAAACTCGAATTTTTCTGCTTTTTCAAAACCTAATCGCAGGGCATTGCCCTTACCTTGGTTCTTTTTTAAATGTATCTGAACTAGTTCTTGGTAGTGGGATAAAACTACTGAAGTAGTATCTGTGGAACCATCATTAACAATGATAATATTTTTCGTGAATTTTAAGACACCTTCGATAACACGTTTTAATGTTTTATCGTTATTATATGTTGGTATAAGTACACAACATTTCAAATCGGTTATTCTTTTTACTATATCTGACAATTCATTCACGAAACCAAACTCCTTTTTTATCCCAAATTATGTATTAGGATTTAAAGTTTCGAAATTACATTTTTTTCTTCGATTGTGAATATATTAGATTGCAAAACATATTCCTTTATATAAGCCCGTAAATTGCTATTCTTTACACTTTTTAATTGATTGTTGATAAAAGATTTGTCCTCACTTATATTCTTCTTATATTTTAAGAATTTAGGAGATTTTTCCTGAATAGTTAAGCGTATAAAACGAAGTTCAATATTTTTGAGATTTTTCGAAACACTATATTCCAACAATTCTATTCCCTCTTTAAAATAGACTTTTTTGATTTTTGTTCCTTTACTATTTTTGGCTAATAAAATCAAAGAAGCTCCCTTATAAGCAACCAATACAGCCTTGTCGGTTTTATTAATAACTTCTAATTTCGCATGTAGTTGCTGTGTAATTTCTAATGAATTAGCTGCATCTTTGTATAATTCTCTTATCTCTGAAACTGAAGGATTTGAGAATAAAAAACTAAAAATTGATATGTATACAATTGACTTCATTTTAAACTATTCGATACGTTCCGTTAAATTTTAGGGCAAGTGTATCTTCAAATTTTGTAACATTCTTTACCTTAACCGTTGTGTCTTCTTTAGTTATTTCTAACTCTAATGTAAGGTCAGTATTTATTTCAGGATTGATCAATAACATAAATTTAATATTACTAGATTTTTCCATAAATAGTTCAACATTAAGAGCTTGCTCTGTTAGTTCTTTTATGATCTGTATCATGCAAACTCCCGGCATTACCGGGTTGTCAGGGAAATGTCCATTAAAAATAGCATGCTTCTTATTTAAATGGATAGATGCATTCAAAATTGAATCTTCTTTTTCAAACGAAGTAATTGTATATAAATTTTTTAGCAACATCAACTATATATTGAACTGATACGCTACACCTACCTGTAACACTTTATTTGCAAATAGCTCATCAAAACTAACTGTATCATTTACATTTTCTCCAAAAATATCAACAAAACCTTGTTTATATCTGGCTTCAACACTCAAACCAAAAGGAAACTCATAACCTACACCTCCAATAAGCCCAAAGTCAAAACCCACAATATCATCTCCAAAATCTGGATCATAATTGTCTGAAACTTTGAAATCAAAAGATGGCCCTACAATTGCATGCACACCTAAATCTTTAAACGGAAAAAATTTATTAGCAATAACTAAAGAAATATAGTTTAACTCTAATTCATCAGCATTCAATCCGTCTAATTCAGGTCTACCAGCTCCTTGCCTGGAATACACTATTTCTGGTTGTAAATTGTAAAAATCTGCAAATTTAACTGTTAAAAACGCACCTGCGTAAAAATCTGTTTTAGCATCTACAACAGAGTTTGTAATATTTGCACTATTTACTCCAGCTTTAACACCCGGTTTAAATTCAATTTGAGCATTCATTAAAAAAGAAGAAATTAAAACGACCGGTAATAGGAACTTTCTCATGGGTTTACTATTTGGTTTATATTTATCAGGTGTAAAAGTAAAACTTCTTTTACGAATATATAAAGAAGCACCTAATTATTATCAAGGTATTTCAATTCAATTTTCAGTTTTATATTCTTATGTTCTATTACAATTCTCTGAGCCAATTTTTTATTGATACTCTCAAAATTAACAATAGTTTTTTCTTTCCTTTTTGAAGTGTTGACCAACTTTTCTAACTTCCCTGTATCCTTATTTATAAAATAAAAGTTCAACTGTTTTTTATGTTGAGATTGATAGATAATATATGGATCATTTTTATATTTTTTTTTAACAATAGTATGCTCTTTTACAAGTAGTTGAAAGTCTCTCTTAAGAGTATTTATTATTATTTTCCGATCTAGTTCTTCTAAAATATAGTTTACTTTATAAGAATCATTTTGAAGCTCAAAATCAAAAATTTTATTACCCAACTCAGTTGTCAACACTATTCTATGGTGTAATCTTCCAATCTTTTTTACAATGAATATTCCACCAAAATAATTACCATACACATCAATTTTACCCTTGTAAACATAATCTTGATTACTATCGGAAAAATAAGGGTTATCAAAATGAGTATTGACAACAGGTGAGCTAACTAAATTTTTTGTTGTAGCCAACGTACAAGAAGTTAAACTGAGTAAAAGAATACTAATTTGTAAAAACTTCATCTTTTAAAACTATATTTTCTTTTCGGTTTTTGAAAATGATTTGTGTATAATCATTTGAAGGCTCCACCATTTTAACTTCAATAACGGTTAGTTCTTTTTTACTGAAATGCAATATAAATTGCTTAATATATTTACTCAAATTTTTATCTTTCGAAGTAAATAACACCCTATAAAAACCAGCTGTTTTATAATATGAAATATCAAATTCATTGTTGTCAAACATATTTCCACTAACACTATTCACTATGAGTTGATTTAATTTTTTAAACATCTTGCTCCCACCAATTTTTACATCACTTTTTTTGCCATCGTCATTGATAAGCAATTGATCTTCTTTAAAAATAACACTGTATTTATATGGATTGGTATATTCCCATTTCACTAAATTAGGAGCTTTAAATGCCATTTTCCCAGAAGTTTTAATATCATTTGATAAAAACTCAAGGTGTTTATACTGGGTAAAATCGCTCAGAATTGTTTTTGTGTTTTCGGCTACTGCTTTTATCTTTTTCTTAAAGTTATTGATCTCCGTCTGACTCATTTGAGCTTGTTGCGCGTTAACACCAAGTGTAAAGAATATAATATATATGTAGAGCATTAGTTTATTCATAAGCATCTATATCAAATAATGTATCAACTGTTATTATTTCAAATTGATTTTCCTGTAAAAATAACAACAATTGTTCCAAAATATTTACAGACCTTTCGCTCGAATCATGTAATAAAATAACATCTCCTGCTTTCAGCTGTTTCGTAATTCTGGTAAAGATTTTTAACTCATCTTTAATCACAGTATCTAAAGATCGCACATTCCATCCAATCACATGGTGCTTTGTTTGCTTTAAAGCCTTAGTAATTGCCGGATTTGTAACTCCGAATGGAGGCCTGAACAATTTCATTCTTTTACCCAATAAACTATGCGACAGCTTATCAGTTTTTAAAATTTCATCAATTAGTGCAGATCTAGAAAAGAAACCGAAGTTATTTGAATGTGTATAGGAATGATTACCAATACAATGTCCCTCTTCAACAATTTGCTTAAATATAGTTGGATACATTTCAATATTCTTGCCAATACAAAAAAAAGTAGCTTTGACATTATACTTTTTTAACACTGCCAGTATTTTAGGTGTAATTGTTTTGTTTGGGCCGTCATCAAAAGTAATTGCAATTTTCTTTCCTAAAATAGCAGGATTTGAGTTGTAAGCATTTAGATGATAATTCCAGCCTATCTTAAAAGAACCTAATACAGTAATACATAACCATACTAAAAGAAGTAAAACAATTATATATTTAGGAATATGGATTGCGTTATTGAAAACGAACAAAATAATTGCTAAAAAAAAGAAAATGCTATTTACAACTTTAAACTTTAGCATATGCTTACTAAAATAAAACTGTGATTCTTACCTCTGTATTGATTATATAGTAAGATGTTTTTATACATTTTAACATCTTTGGTATTCGTTTTCAAAACATCAGGAACTTGTTGATTTTTCAATATTTTCGATGCTACCCAAAACCCAAATGATGATGCCGTATTAAATTCTCCACATAAGTGCTTATAACATATTTGTTGTGTATCACTAAAAATAGTAGTTTGTAGCTCCTTATAATAATCGTCAAAATCAACATCTCCATTATTACCTAAAATTACAGCATCAATATCGTTAACAGATAATTTGTTTTCATTTAAAAAGTTATGAACTCTATCTTGTAATGATCCAATAGAAAGATCATGTACAATCGCTACATCTTTAAGTTGTGCATATGTATTGGTACATCTTTCACCCGATAATAGGAAAAAAGCAGCGCCTTCACCAAATACACTACCTCTGGTCTTTGAATCTAATAATTTTGAAGTATTGACCTCTTCATTTTTTACATGATGAATCAACTCATGTAATTTAGTTGTGTACTCTCCTAGTTCATCTATTCCTCCAACTAATACGTTTGAAGCGTCATTTTCATTCAACATTAATTTAGCATCAACTAAACAAGATTCAAAAGATACAGCAGCATGTACATAGGTAAAATTATAAGCTTTGCATTTTAATCCCAACGCTACCTGTGCACCTACTGTATTATGTGTTGATTGAATAAATGATGTTGGTGTTAAAAACTCTTCATTATTGTCAATAATAGCACTAAGAAATTTTTCAGAATCTATTAAACATCCCATTCCTGTTCCAGTAATAATTGCGTCTGGAGAATCAATAGAAGCCTCCTTCAAGGCTATGCTGGAAGCCACTACACCCATTTTTACACCTTTTGCCATTCTTCTGGAAGCAGATGGTGTTATATAGGCCTTATAATTTGGAGGAATTGCATGCAATATATTTTTCTCATAAACAACTACCTCATCCAAAAACTGAGTATTATCAGAAGTGTGTTGTGCAGAAACACATGCAAGGCTATTAATATAACAATGACTCATTTAATTTTTGGAAAATATTAATGTTGAACAGTTACCTCCAAAACCAAAAGAGTTTGAAAGTACATGCCTTATTTTTTTCGCTGTAACGGTTGCCACCGGGATAATTCCTGTTTCTTCAATAGGAGTCTTAAAATTTAGGTTGGGAAAAATGACATCATGCCGCAATGCCAATACAGAATACACAGCCTCTATTGCTGCTGCTGCTGCCAAGGTATGTCCGGTAAACGCCTTGGTAGAACTTAAATCTGGAATTGCATTGGCAAAAACTCTTCTAATGGCTTTGCTTTCTGAGAGGTCATTATTAGCTGTTGCCGTGCCATGAGCATTTATATAATCTATTTCTTCAGGCCTTAACCCGGAAACCTGTAATGCTTTTTGCATTGCTAATGTGGCGCCGTCACCATTCTCAGAAGATGCCGTTTGATGAAACGCATCATTAGTATTTCCATAACCGGAAACATAAGCCAGGATTTTTTTGTCATTTAATGCAACCATTTCATCCGATTCCAGTACCAAAAAAGCTGCCGCCTCTCCCAGGTTTAAACCTTTTCTATTTTCGTCAAACGGAGCACAATCTGTATCTGACAATATCATTAATGAGTTAAATCCGTTAATGGTAAACTTCGATAAACAATCTGAACCTCCAACTACGACCCTATCTAACTTTCCTGCTTTTATTAATCGCGCTCCCAACATGATAGCATTAGCAGAAGAAGAACAGGCGGTACTAATTGTTGTAACAAATTCGGTTATACCTAGTTGTTCTGCTATCCTCTGTGCTGAGTCTCCCGCATGGTGCCCCTCAATATATTTTTGGTTTTTTTTATCAGTTAAATACTCATAAAAATATTGTTCGGTCTTATCCATACCACCAACGCTAGTTGCTGATATCAAGCCCGTTCTTCTATCGATTTTATCAGCAATATTTGCGGCAATTACGGCCTGTTTTGCAGCAATTACACCCAATAAGGCGGTTCGGGTATAGTTATTAGATTCCGGCAAATTTAATTGACGGACCAAGGCATCATTACTAAATGGAATTTCACCTACTTTTATAGTATCTCTATGCCTCGTTTTTACTGCTGAAACTCTGGAGATACCATGCTTACCTTGCACTAAGGAATTATAATTTTCCTCAACAGTATTGCCTATTGAAGAAATAATTCCCATACCGGTAATAGCAACTCCTCTATTCATCTATTTTGTTCTATGTTCTGAAATATAATTAGCCATTATCTCAATAGACTGGAATATCTTTTTCCCTTCTTTTGGATCGGTTAATTTAATTCCATAATCTTTATCTAACATAACAATTAATTCTAACGCGTCAATTGAATCTAAGCCTAATCCATCACCAAAAAGTGAATCATTATCTTGAATTTCTGCTACTGCTATGTCTTCTAAATTCAATTGTTCAATAATTTTTTCTTTCAATTCTTGCTTTAATCCTTCCATTAGGTTGTTTTTTGGTTTTGGTATAATTTAGTTATTTCTTTTGTTGTATGCTCAATTGTTCCTTCTTTAGACACTAAATACAAAAAAGCTTCGTAATGTTGATCGTCAAACTCAACCCATCCGCAAAGGACTTCATTTGCTTTATTTGTCAATAATAAACTATTCGTATAAGCAAACAAATGTTCTGCATTGAAGTTGGCAAAGATAAAAAAACTATTTTCAGAATACAGCTTATATTTAATGCTAATCTCACCAATGCAAATATTTGGCAATGTATAAACAAAAACGGCCGGACTCGGATAATAACTGTTTTTATTCTGGATAGATTCCTGGTATTTTCTATCAGTATCTAAACTAGAAGATTTATTAGAAAATATAATTGCTATGTTATTATCAACTTCTGTATCTAATCCTTCATTTTTCAATAAGATATCAGCTGCTAAAAACGATAATTTACTTAAATTATCCATTTTAAAAAACTTGGGATAATTTGTCTCTATAGTTTTGTATGCGGCCTTTATGAATTCAGAAAATCCACTAGTTTTATCCTGATATAATATAGAATCATTTAAAGAAACTGTGTTGTTCTTGATATGACAAAATGATTTTATATGATATACCGCATCTAACATTTATTTAATCTTTTTGCAAACCAATATGGTATGATAATCTCCAACACTTATGTCCTCTTTAATAACCAATCCCGCTTGAGTAACCAATGCAATTAGCTCTGAAGCTTTATACATTTTACTATTACCATTTGCCATTGCTGTAAAATATATTGATGTTGCCTCTAAAATAAACTTTGCATTATCAAATTTTTGCCTATCTGTATATGTTTCCATAATTAACAACTCGGCTTTATCATCCATAGATGCGACACAAGTCACTAAGATTTTTAGGATCTCTTCTTTAGAAAAACAATCTAAAAATTGGCTCATCCATATAATATCTGCTCCTTTAGGAATTTGCAAATCGTCTTTTAACCAGTCTATTTCATATCCCGAAACTCTATTCTCAAATGATTCATTCTTAATATTGGCAAGTGCTCTATTCAACTGACCTGGTAGATCAATTATTTTTATAGAAACGTCCTTATCGTAATTACAACTACTTATAGCAAACTTTCCGGTATTACCTCCAACATCAAATATTAATTTTGGCTTGTGTCTGAAAACTATTTTTAAAGCATCATTGAATACCTCGTCAGAATAATGATGGTCAAATTCAAACCAAGATTTTTGTACCTCAGGAGTTAATTGAGATAAACCTTCATAAATAGTATCCCAATTACCTAATTCTTTTAAACCTTCTGGTTTACCTGTTTTTATAGATTCATACAAATGGTATAATCCTTTATAACAGACATCATTAGCAAAATTTATATTGACATCAACGGTTTCATTATAATTTAGAAAATAACCAATTTTAGTTAGCTCATATTTATCTTTAGAATTTTTACAAACGATATTACTACTTTCAGCTATTTCTAACAATACGCTTATTCCATAAGTACTAATTGATAATTCCTCTGAAATTTCTTCTATTGTAATTCCCCCTTTTTTTCTTCTAGCAAAAATAAGATTAAAAATACCCAGTTTTCTTAATGAAACGGTTGCTTGAAACACAAAAGGCGCATAGGCAATTTTTTGTGCTTCCTGTATTGCATCTATGGCTCTTAATGATTTATTTGGCATAATTATTCTTTTTATTAATTTTTAATTTTTTTAAATAATACCGCTGTATTACATCCGCCAAAACCCGAAGCCGTTTTTAAGAAAATTGCTAACTTTTTACTTTCATTTTTTTTAATCACATTTATTTTTTGTTTCACACCCAATTCATCAAAACCCAAGGAAGTATATAACGTATTAGTATAAAGAGACTGCATGCCAACTATGGTCTCAACTAACCCGGATGCACCTAATGTATGCCCATAATATCCTTTTAAACTGTTAAGAGGCACATTGCCTAGTTCCATTCTATTCATAGCAATGGCTTCCATTTCATCATTAAAGGGTGTCGCTGTTCCATGTGCTGAAATATAATCAATAGTTTCAGGTTGGATATTTGCTTCTTTAAAAGCAGATTGCATGCTTCTAAACAAACCTTCTCCGGTACGAGAAGGGCCTGAAATATGGTTTGCGTCATTACATGAACCATCTCCTAGTATTTCAACGGCATCATTAGATCTAAAATCTTTATTAGAAGTAACTAAGACCGAAGCTGCTGCTTCACCAATGGTTATTCCTGTTCTATTCTTTGAAAATGGTTTACAGGGTTTTTCACTAATGGCCTGAAACGAATTGAATCCAGATAAAATAAACTCTGAAACCAAATCACCACTCACAATTAATGCATTTTCATACACTCCGTTTTGTATCAATCGTTTCGCTATTGAAATAGATAAAATACCAGACACACAAGCATTTGATATTATAATTGCTTCATTTTCAAAACCAAAAAAATGTTGAATCTGCTTCCCTAATTCGGATAAATAAGCTCTTTCATTTGGAAATTCTGATTCGGAATCAAGTGCATCAACATTTCCTTTTGTAGTAGAAATGATCAGCGCAGTTTTCTTTGTTACCGCTATTTTAGACGCTTGAACCACATCATTTAAAGATATAATCATTAACTTCTCTAAACGGGTATATCCCTCGATACTTCCAAGTTTTTCAAAGGCTTTATTCAATTCATTGATATCAACTAGAGAAGCGTAAAATGGCGTTTCCCTCAATTTTTTATTGTCATGTTTTTTAATACCTGATACGCCTTTTGAAACATTTTCAATATTAGACAAGGTATTAAAACCTAGTGATGAGGCTATATTATTATATGATACAAAGACCTCTTTCATCTGTTTATTTTTATTGTTTTTTATCTGTCAGACGGAACCTTTGATAACTATAGCAATCATTTGATATAAAGGAATGATTGTTTTAGTCATGTCAGTTTCATACTATTCTTTTAGCAAACCTTTTTTTCGTTTCCAATCTTCAAAAAATTTAGGTTGGTTTAATGATAATTCTCCATCGTCATCCAAAAATACCTGAACGGTTTCACCGGTACAAACTATCTCATCTTCAGTGTTAAAAATTTTATATTTAAAAATCATTTTCGCAGCTAATGAATCCACATATGTAGTTTCAATCTTTGCTATTTCACCATATCTCAACGGTAATTTGTGCTCACAAACCGATTTTACTATTGGGGTTGTAAAACCATTCGCCTTTATCTCTAAATATGAAATATTATGTGCTCTTCCGAAAGCTTCCCGTCCGTCTTCAAAATATGTAATATAATTTCCATGCCAAACAATACCCAAGGGATCCGTTTCACTAAAACGAACTCGAATAGTTGATTCAAAACTAATTGTATTCACATTTATATTTTTTTTACTTTTACTAAACTGCTCTTTTCTTTTCATCATAAAGTATTGAAATCACAACAGTTATTATAAAAAATAGGAATAATAAGCCTATTTCAGGTACAATATCTACAATACCTCCATGACGTAATAATACATCGTAAAAAGCATTCAATCCCCAATTCATTGGTGATATCTTTGACACCATTTGCATAAACTCAGGCATCATAAACACAGGAACCCACACTCCTCCTATCGCCGCTAAAATAACTACAGCGGTAGCTCCAAAAGGTGGAGCTTGTTCATATGTTTTAGCTAATGTGCCCAACAAAATTCCAAACCCGATTGCTGCCAAGCCGGAGAACAATGCTACTAAAAACAGCACTATAAAGCTCGACCCAACTTCTAAAGCGGCTAAGCCTAAATACGGAAATAAATATACACCAATTGCCAGCATTAATAAGAATTGTATTAAACAGACTATTAAATAAGTAACTATTTTTCCTCCTAATACAGTGGCATATGATACCGGATTTGTTCTTAAGCGTACAAAAGTACCTTGACTTTTTTCTTTTACAATATTAATTGATAATGGAATTACTATAAAGAAAATAGCAAAAAGCGTCCATGCCGGTACATTGTGCTGTGTTGAATTAGGAAATATATTTTCCTTACCTTCTTTAGGGTTTATTTCTTTAAATGTGATAAAATTACCCTCCTCTAATGAAGAACTATTTTCCACACCATCTTCACCAAACTCTTCTTGAAAAGCACTATATATTGATTTCGATTCTATTTTAGCTATCATTTTATCAATGCTATTCATTACTGCATTTTTAAACGTTTTTTGAGATGCAGGATCAAAATATAGTTTAATTTCTTTAGTAGGAATAAGTTCTTTATTACTCCCTGTATCTTCTTCCACACCTAGTTCGCTTAAAATCTTTGAAACATTTTGTGAAACTTTTTTCTGTAAATCAATGGTAATATCTTTAGGAATAATTACAGCTAATTGGTATTTACCTTGTAATACAGCTGTTTTTGCAATATCTTCAGTAAGATCAATTTTATCCTTTTCTGTTACAATTTCAAAAATATCGCTCTCTTGTAAATTATCGTGAATTGTTTTTGACAAATCGCCTTTATCATTATCAACAAAAAGAATTGGAATCTTTACATTGTTTACTATCTTGAATGAGCTATCTTGAATAAGCGTTACAGTAATAATCAGCACTAAAGGCATGATAAATAAAATTGCCAGCCCGCCAAGGTCTCTAAGCAGTAATAACATTTCTTTATATGCTGACATTAATAACTTACGCATAATCTCTTAACGCTGATCCTGTTAACGAAATAAATACATCTTCTAAATTATGTGCATCAGCCGTACTCTCTATTAATGCCGAAGGTGTTCCTTTAGAAATTATAATTCCTTTATCTAATATAGCTACCCTGTTGCAAAATTCTTGGGCTTCGGTTAAATGATGTGAGGTATAAACTATTGTAGTTCCATTTTTATTTAATTCTTTTAAATGGTCAATAATTACTTTTTTAGATTGCACGTCAACACCTACAGTAGGTTCGTCTAAAAATAATATTTTAGGGCTATGCAAAATACCTGCAATAAGATTTACTCTTCGTTTCATGCCTCCAGAAAAAGTATCAACTCTTTTGCCCGCAAATTTTGTCAATCCGACGTGTTCTAAATTTTCTAATACGACTTGTTTCAATTGCCTGCCAAATAAACCATACATACTACCAAAATACATAAGATTTTCATAAGCAGTAAGTGTAGGATACAATGCGTATTCTTGTGGCACTACGCCAATTAGCTGTTTAATTTTTTTACCGTTTTGCCTGAATGACAAGCCATTAATTGTTAAACTACCTGATGTGGGTTTTAACAAACCACAAAGCATGGATATTAACGTAGTTTTACCCGCTCCGTTTGGCCCTAATAATCCTATTATTTCTCCTTCAGTTATAGATAAATTTAATTGTTGAATGGAATATTCATCAGCTCCCTTATACTTTTTTGAGATATCTTGAATATGGATTATAGAGGTATTCATAATTTAAATTGCCTTTTTTAATTTTTTAAAGAAATTTTCTTCTTTATCGGCAATAATTACCAGTTTATCTGCTACCTTTTTATACCCATCTTCCTGGGAACTTCTATTTTTATAAATTCGCGAAGCATCCAGGGCAAAATCGCGCCATAAATCTCCGATCTCAGTAATTTCATATGATAATTCTTTCAACTTTGGATTGTTTAGTATAACGGATGCTTCTTCTAAAAAAGCACCATATATAAAACGGAATCCACCTCCACCGGTACCGATCTCTTCCTGCATTCTTACTATTTGACCCAAATAATGATTTGCCTTTTTCACACCTAATTTAATCGGCCATTTTCGGATTAATCTCGCCACTTTACGGATTCCTTTTACACCCACAATTGGTATAGGAGCCAGCATATCACGACAAGTACTTTTAATTCCTTTTTTTATGGCTTTTTCCAACTCTAGTTTTTCAGGATAATTTATGGGATAATACATATGTCCTTTAGGTGCAAAAGCTCCTTTAGCAAAACGCACTTTTCCCAGCTCTTTTTCCGTTAAGGTGGTCACTTTTTCCATCACGGGATCACTAATTAAATAGGTGTCATCATTTTTACCGTAAACCACCATATTATGCGCATTAAAATGAAAGCGATATTCATCAGGAAAATATGTCAAATTATACACACCGACTTGCAAGCCAACCGGGTTATTATTTTTTAGTTCAGCATCTAAAGCTATCTGTGCTTTCTTTTCATCTCTAAATTTATAATGTTTCACCTTTATTTTTAAACGTTTACTAAAACGCTTAAAGATAAGGCCCGGCATTGGTCTGAAACTTATGACCGGAGCATAATTCACTTTTAAAAAAGGTATATATACAAAAAACAGCCCAGAACCAATACCAAAGACCATTGGCTCACTAATATCATGTCCGTTGTGCTTTAATAAATTTGAAACTACTCCGTTTTCACAATGGGCAGATTGATTATGTTTAAAATCTATCTTCATTTGTCGCTTTCAATATTTTTCAATTGCGCTATTGATATATCAAAAACAGTAGCGTATTTATTTAAAATTTTAGTACTTAATTTTTTAAAAACCGATGGTTTAAAATGCCTTTTAACCCTCCAACTCCACATGCCTACATAACTAGCTAAAATAGTGATATCCATCTTATGCAATTCCATATAATATTCAACAGGACTTGTTTGGTGGTTTAGAACCCTGGTTTTTGCCTTTTCAATTCGTTCATTAATCTCTTGAATAGCATTATTTAAAGCAATGGTTTTAGGGTCCCAACCAGAACTATTAGCTGTTACATACTCACCATTTTCATCGAGAGCATAACAAAGTTCTTTAAAGCTGGCAGATTCTAAATTACTTTTATCTTGAGGTACGTCTTTCTTTCTCATACTTCCTGAATAAATAAATTCATTTCACAATCAGCCAGTAAAGTAGTATCATTTTCAATTGTACACTTTATCGTACAAATACTATATGAATCGCTATCAAATCTGGAAACCAGGTTAGCTTTTGTCGTAATTATTTGTTTTACAATTGGCAAGCTATAAATATTTATTGATTTAATGACACTTATGAAGCCTATAACATCATTCGTTAAACCTTCAAAGTCATCTTCAGCAAAATAACTCTTTCCTACAATAGAAGAACAAGTTTGAGCTGCATTTTCTATCAATCCACATTCTGATAATATATTATCTGAAACAAAGATACAATCAGGTTCAATTTTAAAAATAGTTTTTACAGTATCCTCATCAAAATCTGTAATATAATCTACCATAAGCATTGGAGCTCGATGTGGTAAAAAATTTTTTATATCGATATGTTTTTGCAAGTCTTTCAATTACTTTGCTAAAACAGTCTTCATTTCACCACAAGCTATTTCTTCACTATTTAGCTCTACACTAATATTTACCAACGTAACACCCATAATTTCATGCAAAATAGAAACAGTAGTTTTAATTTTTTCACCTAGCCCAGGCAATTTTCTTATTTCAACTTTTTTTATTGAACCAATATAGCCCGTTGGAGCAGGCTTATTTTTTAGGTAATATTGGTAACCGGTATGTAACGCAATAGATTGAGCCATATGTTCAATTAAGCCCGGCTCAGTAAATATTGCATTTTTTGTAAAAATATTATTTGCACCGATGGTTAACCCCGCTATAATCTTATCGTCAGAATACTCTATTAGCTTATCAACCATAACAAATGGTTCCTTTTGAGGAATCAAATCTTCAATAGTTACATTATCTAATATATCCTCATTTGATTGATCCATTTAACAAACTGTTAAATAAGCACATGCATAAGAAAATCTCGCGCTTTCGGGTACTAATATTAATATTTTATCTCCCTTTGTCAAGGTGTCAGAGTTCATTAACTCTTCTAACATAATATAAATTGAAGCTGCTCCTACATTACCAATTTTATCTAAATTTAAAAACCATTTTTCAAAAGATATTTCTACATCCTGAAGTTTCATTTCTTCAAATAATCTTTCTTTAAAATAGTATGAAGAAATATGAGGTAGATAATACGTAACATCTTCTAGATTGACATTATGTTTATTTATCGCTTTTTTTAGGCTGTTAACACCTTTTACTAAAATATTACCACTTAATAATTTTACATCCTGCTTCATTGCAAAAAGAGATTGATTACTCCATTGATCAGCAGCGTATTCACTCCAAGGTTTTAAATGGCCATTCTCTAATTTATCACCTCCGGCATACATACATGCTTCCATTTCATGAGCATACGAATAACCTTCCATCCATTCAATCTTTAAAGATAGCTTGCCATTTGGTTTATTTTCTAACAAAACGGCACCTGCTCCATCAGAAAGCATCCAACGTAAAAATTCTTTTTGAAAAGCAATTATCGGCTGTTCTTCTAATGCCTTTAAATGACTAATCTCATCTTCAAAAGTATTTGACATCATCCAGGAGGAAGTTCTTTCAGACCCTGCACAAACCGCATTATTAACTTGTGCTGCTTTTATAGCTAAAAATCCATATTTTAAGGCATTCATACCTGAACAACAAGCACCTGAAGGGGAGTTGATCTCTAAATTTCTATTTTTTAAGAAGCCGTGAACCATCGCGGTATGCGAAGGTAATATTTGATCAGGACTAGAAGTACCACAAGAGAGCAATTCAATATCTTTTGTAGTGAAGTCATCATCACATAACAATTCAATCGCTTCTTTAGTTAATTGAGCATTATTATGAGTAATGTTGCCATTATCATCAATAGCATAATACCTATTTTTAATTTTATTATTACGCAAAACGATCCGTCTTGCTTTAGAAGGTTTTCCATTGACATATCCTAACTTTCCTTCCATTTCTTCGTTAGAAATAGGTTCATTAGGTAAAAATTTGGCAATTCTTGTTATATAAACATCGTTCATTATTTGGTTGCGCTATTTTGGTGATAGTGCCTTTCTTGGTTGTTGTCTATTTCAGCTTAACAGACCTATAATACTCCTTGTCTTTTTTTATTTTACCAATTAATGGCAAATAAGTTAGCAAAAATACAATAAAAACAATAGGTGCAATTAGCCAAATAGCAAATAATAAATAATTATTAAAGGCCTTTAGCCTTTTTCTTCTTTTAGGATCACCAGATTTTCCTTTTTTTATAATAAAGTTTGCCCATTTACCAAATAAAACATTGCCTCTCTTATCCATTGATATTAATAAGGGTTTTATACGTACAGCATCTAATTCTAATAAGTCATTTTGTAAATTAGTATAGTCGTCTTTTAAAAGACAGTTTAATATCGGAGTACCAAATTTTACCGATTCATTTATATCTTTGTCTGAAACGCCTGGTTTAGGAAAAATACCCAGGTAACGTTCTTTTTTACCGCTAAACATCCATTTAGAAATAGTAATAACACTTAGATGGTTTATGTGTCGGTCTACCAGTGCAATATTACCTACTAATTTGGCTTGGTTTTCTTGCAGCATGGTTTTCATTTTTTCTTGTGCCTTTACCCACATATTTCTACAACCTATAACAGTTATAACCGGAGTATCTTTCAACGCTATTTTAGCACTGTCAGATGTTAAAAATGAATTTATCGGGATAGATGGTGTTAAATACCAAACTTGATATGCCAAAATTATCAAATCATATGTTTTATTCAATATTGTTCCTTCTGGTTTTTCCAATTCACATGGAATTTGCAAAAATGATTCGGGAAAAGAATCAAAAAAACTATCTTTCTTCCATGGAAAATCATATGACTTTACTGGTTTGATTTGATGATAAGTAACTGAAACCTCATTGGATGCTTCCAGTCGATTTACCACATTTTGAGCAATTTCTAATAATTGACCCGATTGAGTATAGTATATTACAAGTACATTTTTCATATGCTTAACTATTCTTTTTAGTATTTATATCTTCCCAAAAATCGAAATAATTAAACCATTGTAATGGATATTTATCTAAAACCCTTTCCATAACCTGTGTATATTCTTTCAATAAACCTTGAGCATCTCTTCTTTTAGCCGTTGCAATACGAGTATATAAATGATAATGTTTTTTGGTTTCTTTCATAACGTACACAAATGCTACAGGTACTTTTAATCTGGAAGCCAATAAAAATGGTCCGGCAGGGAATTTTGCCTCTTTACCTAATAACTGCTCTGTTAAAAAACGTGTTCCTTCAAAATACCTGTCGCCTGTAAAACATACAAGTTCTTTATTACTTAAAGCGTTATTGATTTCAAATATATGTGAAAAATCTTCCTTTATCAGGATACTTTTTACATTAGATTTCTTAGTAACACCTTCCAAATATTCTTTAATATCATTACGCTCTGTATCTACCGTAACTATGTTTATTTGAGAGTTTATATCTATTTCTTTAAAAAAGAATTCTGCAATTTCAAAATTTCCAACATGAGCACTTATCAAAATTCCTCCTTTGTCATTATTGAGTAGTTTTTTTAATTCATCGACCCCATCAAAATCATAAGAGAATTTATTTCTTAATCCTGAAGAAATTGCTACTTTATCAATAATTGTTTGTCCAAATTTATAATTACTTTGGTAAACTTTGAGAAAACTTTTGAAGCTTGAAAAATTTAACCTTTCTTTAAAATAATAGAATGCTGCCTTGGTGCCTTTGGGAGAGAAAAAAAGAAAATAAAAGGCTACAAAATATAAAATGAAATATGCAGAGCCTAGTCCTACTTTTCTCATAAAAAAAATGAAGATTTTATATCCTAAAACCGTTCCCCTAGACTTTCCTTCCCATTGAGCCATTGTTAAAAATAAAAAATCTCGAATTTAATGTATATTCCGATACCGTGAATTTGGAATCGGGCCTCTTTTCAGAAGAAAACCAGCAAATTGATCAAATCATGTATAAACAACTCCAAAGTAAGCATCGGAGTATAAAACCTCATTTAATATAGTTTCCTTTCAATTAGATTATAAAAATCTTGTAATGTTTTTATATTTATAAAATCTTCACCAACTAATTTGATTCCAAAATTTTCTTCAATAGCAACAACTAAGTCTACAAAATCTAAACTATCTAATTCTAGCGTTTCTTTTAAGCCGGCTTCAGGTGTAATATCATCAGCTTCAACTTCGAATTCATCAATAAGGAAATCATTTATTTTTTCAATGATATCTACTTTCTTCATGCTCTTAAAATAATTATATCTTTTTTATTATCAATGCAGAGTTTGTTCCCCCAAACCCAAAAGAATTCGACAAAAATACATCAATTTTTTTAGTTAGAGTTTCAGTAACTAAATTTAATTTTTTAGCATCATCATCGGGGGATTTTAAATTTATATTTGGCGCAATAAATGAGTGTTGCATCATTAACATTGAATAAATAACTTCGCTCGCACCTGCCATCCAACACTCGTGACCGGTCATTGATTTGGTAGAACTTACATATGGTCCGTTTTCGCCAAAAACATTAAATATAGCTTTTGCTTCATTTGCATCACCTATAGGTGTTGAAGTAGCATGGGCGTTTACATAATCTATATTGGTTGCAGCAACTTTGGCGTCATCAATTGCTTTTTGCATTGCTCTCATGGGTCCTTCCGCTGTAGGTGTCGAAATGTGGTCACCATTTGAAGAAAAGCCATAACCAACTATCTCACCTAAAATTGGAGCACCTCTTTTTATTGCCGATTCATAACTTTCTAAAATTACTGTGGCAGCCCCACCACTTGGGACCAAACCATCTCTATTGGAATCAAAAGGAGATGACGCTTTAGTAGGATCTTCTTCTTTTACAGAAAAAACCCCCAAGCCATCAAAACTGCCCATGGCCAGTTTATTAATTTCCTGGGCACCACCACAAATAATAGTGTCTTGCATACCACTTTTAATTAAATGATACCCCATACCAATGGAATGAGAACCGCTGGCACATGCCGCACTAATCGTAAAATTGATCCCTTTTAATCTAAAAATAGTAGATAGATTTATAGTTACGCTTGAATTCATTGCTCTAAAAATGGCTCCAGATCCTACCAGTGTAGTATCCTTTTTTTCACGCATAACGTCTATAGACTCAATGACAGATTTTGCCGTGCTATCATTTCCGTATAAAATCCCTATTTCATTAGTATCTAAAAAATGTTGGTCGATCTTAGCATTTTTAAATGCTTCAACAGTAGCTATGTAAGCATATTGAGATTCTTCCCCTAGACTCATTCGTTGTCTTCTAGACAATTGTTTTTTTAGATTTGGTACGGGAACCATACCGGTAAGTGCTGAACGATACCCAAATTCTTTACGTTCACTATCAATAACAATTCCTGATTTTCCTTTATATAAAGAATCTTTAACTTCGTTTAAATTACTCCCAATACAAGAGTAAATACCCATTCCTGTTATAACAACTCTATTCATATTCCTTTTTTGCGGCTATGAGTAAATACCACCATTTATATTAATAACTTCACCTGTGATATATGAAGATTTTTTAGATGCTAAAAAGGATACCAAATCAGCCACTTCTTCGACTTCACCAAATCTGTTAGTTGGTATTATTTTCTTTAATTCCTTTTCATCTAAATTACTTGTCATATCGGTTTTTATAAAGCCGGGAGCGACTGCATTAACTGTTATCTTACGCTTTGCAACTTCTTGAGCCAGCGCCTTTGTAGCCGCTATTACAGCTCCTTTGGCAGCAGAGTAATTAGTCTGTCCTGGTGTGCCTTTTACACCTGAAACAGAAACCATATTTATTATTCTACCATATCTATTACTCAGCATTTTCTGAATTAAATGATTAGTGACATTAAAGAAACCATTTAAGCTCGTATTAATTACTTTTTGCCAATCATCAGCAGGCATCCACATGAATAATCCGTCTTTGGTAATACCTGCATTATTTACAATTACCTCAATTAGTGAATCTTCATTATCACGTATCCAACTATCCAATTTATTTTTCACTTCATCAGGGTCTGCTACATCAAATTGAATTATTTCTCCACTCCCACCTTTGTCAACGACCTGCTTAAGCGTCTCTTCAGCCGCTTCTTTATTTGAATGGTAATTGATTAAAATATGATACTCAGAATCTTCTGCCAATTTCACACAAATTGATCTACCTATACCCCTTGATCCTCCCGTTATTAATGCAACCTTCATTAAATACTTTTATTTAATTTCAACAAATAATTCAGCGTTTTGAAACCATGTGTCTTTCAATAAATTTCCTTTTGCATCAATGTATCCCCATTTTTTTTTGTAACCAACACGAGCTAATCCATTAATAAAACCTTTTTGAACATTCTTTTTAAACATTGTTAATAAACCGGCTGTGATAACATATTTATCTTCAATTACTAAATCACCTGTTTTATTAATAAAGCCCCAAAGTTTTGAAATCTTCACAGGAGCTAAACCATCTTTACTAAATACTTCAGCATCTCTAAACTTGATAGGAATTACCAATCTTCCCTCTTTATTTATATATCCCCATAACTTCCCATCGGTTGTAACTGGCGCCAGGCCATTAGAAAATGCTTTTACTTTTTTATACTGAGGTTCAATAACCCATTCACCTTTTCTATTGATAAAACCCACTTTTTTATCCATAGTATTAGCATAAGTTAAGTCCTCTCCATCTTTAAAATCCCAAATCTTTGCAACGCCTTCTACTTTTGTAAATATTCCATTCTGTAGTATGCCATGAACATCATTTTTTTTAGCTCTGGTAATCCCTTCAGAAAAATCACCCAATTCTTGATAAATGGGCTCAATAATAACATTCCCTTTTTTATCAATTAAGCCCCAACTTTCACCTTTTTTAACTTTAGCATGATCATTTCTAAAAACCAATATTTTATCATAAGCGGGTTCTAAAATAATATCGCCTTTCGGATTCATCAATCCAATCATTTCATTACGTCTGATATAGGCTACACCACCTTCAAAGTCATATAATTTTTCGGAAGAAGGCATATCAACTTCTTCTCCTTTTTTATTGATATAAAACCAGCGTTTGTCATTTTCTACAAGAGCCAAACCACTATCAAATGCTTTTACTCTGTCATATTTAAATTCAATAATTACTTCACCTTTGGCATTGATAAAGCCCCATTTTTTATCTTTCATAACAGCAGCGACGTTATCTGAGAAATCACCTGCCTTGACATAAGTAGGTTGTACCAGCCAATCGCCCTTCGTATTAATATATCCAAACTTTTTATCCTGTCTAACCAAAGCCGCTTTTTGAGCTATCAATGTTTGACCAAATAGAGCTATAATAAGTAAAAATGTAATTTGTTTCATCTGTTTATATTTTATTGTTGTTTATCTGTTTGACCCACCTTGCAGGCAGGCAGGTGGAATTCGCCGTAAATTATTTCGCTTAGTTTCGACTTAACTCGAGTGGCTCATTTCATTTACTTATTTTTATAGCTCATTACCAGTATTCATTAAATATGCTTTAACTTCATTTACAAAAGGATACATTATAACATCTTCCTTAAAAGCAGGTACCAGTTCTCTAATGTCATCAAATAGTATTCTGGTTTTAGATGAAACTTTATCTCTATAATTCAAATATTCAATAGCCTGAATAATGGTTATTAATTCAATAGCTACAACTTCAAAAGAATTTTCTATTACTTTTTTAGTCATCAAGGCAGCATTGGTACCCATACTTACAATATCTTGATTATCATTATTATTGGGTATACTATGCACATACATCGGGTTTGACAATGTCTGATTTTCAGCTGTCGTTGAAGTTGCTGTAAACTGTACTCCTTGCATTCCAAAATTTAAACCTAACTGTCCTAAATTAACAAAAGGAGGCAAAATGTCGTTCAATTTTGAATTCAATAAATAATTTAATTGACGCTCAGCAAGCATTGACATTTTAGCAACCACTATCTTTAATTTATCCATCTCTAAAGATACGTAATCTCCGTGAAAATTCCCACCATGATATACATGTTGTTTTTCAACATCAACAATTGGGTTATCATTGGCAGAATTTACTTCTTCTACCAATATTCTAATGGAATTATTAAGTGTATCTAATACTGGTCCTAAAATTTGCGGAACACAACGCAATGAATAATATTCCTGTACTTTTTCTTTAAACACCGGGCTGTTAGCATTATTAGCATTATATAAAAACTGTTCTCTATTTCGAATCAAAGTACTATCTTTCAAATGATCACGCATTTTTTGAGCTACTTCTTGCTGACCCCTATGTTTTTTAGTACTATTCAGCTCATGCGACAGATGGTCATCATATGCCTGTACTATTTCGTTTATTGCTGCTGAACATTTAATAACCCAATTTAATAAGCGCTTTGTATAGATCACATTAACTATGCCTATACCTGTCATTACCGAGGTGCCATTCATCAATGCTAACCCTTCTCTTAATTCAACATTTATAGGTGTTAATTTTTCTAGCTCAAATACTTTTTTGGTATTCCATCTCTTTCCTTTATAGAAAACTTCACCTTCACCAATTAAAACCAATGCTAAATGTGCTAATTGTACTAAATCACCACTTGCACCAACCCCACCATGCTCATAAATTAAAGGGATAATATTTTTATTAATCAATGTTGTCATTAATTCAATGGTAGATTTATGAACTCCTGAATGCCCTAAACTTAAGGTGTTCAATCGGGCCAACATAGCAGATTTGACATATTGTGCAGATAGCGGATTGCCGGTCCCTGAAGCATGACTTCTGATTAGATTATACTGCAATTGTATTCTATCTTTATCTTTTATTTTATATTGAGCCATAGGGCCGAATCCCGTATTTACGCCATAGATTATTTTATTTTCCGAAAATTCTTTTAAAAAATTAAAACTTTTTTCAACTCGCTCTACTAAAACATCATCTAACTCAATTTGACTTTCATTAAAAATAACTTCGTAAAAATCTTGTAAATCTAATTTTCCTTTAAGTACCAGCATTATCTATATCGATTTTATATAAAATTATAATAACTAAATCACATTTTGGTTATTTTAAACCCGCAAATTTAATACTTTTACATTAACTATTATAACAAATATAATGATCAAAAGAAAAGTGGATGTTTTAGTTATAGGTGCCGGTCCTTCAGGCTGTGTCGCTGCTGCCTATTTCCATAAAAATGGACTATCGGTTCAAGTTGTAGAAAAGTCACAATTCCCGAGATTTGTTATTGGCGAAAGTTTACTGCCAAGGTCAATGGATCACTTTGAAGAAGTAGATCTACTGGAATGTTTAGATGCACAAAATTTTGAAAAAAAGTATGGTGCTCGTTTTATTAGAGGTAATGATGTTTGCAATTTCGATTTTAGTAAAAAATATTCGAAAGGTTGGAATTGGACATGGCAAGTGCCTAGAGCAGATTTCGATAATGCATTGGCCAATGAAATTATTCGTAAGGGTGTGAATATTGCTTTTGAATGGGAAGTTACAGATGTAACTTTTAAGGGTGCTTCATCAAAAACAACAATTAAAAATACTAAAAGTGAAGAACTAGAAATTAATGCGAAATTTATAATAGATTCAAGTGGTTATGGTAGAGTTTTACCAAGACTACTTGACTTAGACATTCCTTCATCTTTACCAAAGCATTCTTCTATATTTACACATGTAAAAGATGATAATAGACCTCAAGGTACTGAAGGAACACTAATAACTTTTGATATTGTAAACGCCAACGCTTGGTTATGGGTAATTCCGTTTTCAAACGGAAATACAAGTATTGGTTTTGCCGGTTCAACAGAATTTATTGAATCTTACAAAGGAAATACTACAGAAATGCTTTCAGAAATGCTAAAGTTATCTGATCATTACTACGATAGATTCAAAAATATTGATTTCCTATTTGAGCCCATCAAAATAAAGAACTATTCAAAATCTGTTAAACAGTTATATGGAGATGGATATGCCTTGACGGGTAATAGTTCAGAATTTTTAGATCCTATCTTTTCATCTGGCATTGCTTTTGCCACTGAATCTTCTTTATTAGCTGCAAAATTAGCCACAAGACAGTTAAAAGGTGAGGTAGTTGATTGGGAAAATGAATATTCTAAATATCTTAAAAAGGGGACGGCAGTTTTTGCCACTTATGTAAAAGAATGGTATACAGAAAACCTGCCTAAATTATTTTTTCATCAACCTGAAAATCCTGAAATAAAAGAAAAGATATGTGGTGTTTTAGCAGGATATGTTTGGGACGAAACGAATCCTTTTGTAAAAAAGTACAATCGAGTAATTACATCTATGGCACATTTAATTGATCTTGAAATTGAGCAGCAAAAAAAAAGCTGCTAGCTTATAACTAACAGCTTTATATAATCTAACTAATTAGAATGCTTTTTTTAGAATTAATTTGGCCAATGTTTTTCCCGTTTTTGCATAACCTTCTCCTAGACGGTCTTCATTGCTAAATGTTCCTCCAAATTTATTTCCTGGTGCATCTTTGGCCGTAATTTCTAATAAAACATTGCCCTTGTTAGTAGTTTCAACAAACCTAAGTAAGGTAGAAACTTTTGCAGGTTGCCTCATAACACCAGCATTCCATCCCGGATATACCCAAACCGTTTCTACTATAAGCGTATACTTTGTATCTTTAAGTCCCTCTCCAAAAAATATGCCTTTTTCTTTTTCTAAATACCTGTTCATTAACTCCAAAAATTTAGGTGAATAGATAAGTTCTCTACTTGCTATCCAGCTTTTTTCCCATGATTTTCCTTTCCCTCTTGTTTTCTTTTCTAATTCAGCAGAATGTTCTTTCACGTATTCTTCGTTTGAAATATTTTTCTTTAACAATTTCATATTGTCATATACGAACTCTACATTAATTTCTTTTTGATCTTTAATGAAGTCAAAACTTCCTTCTTTTACTTTCATTTTTTGTGCGTAGACTATCACGGTTGATAAAAGAAATACAAATAATACCAGTTGTTTTTTCATGCTATGATTTTTGGTTTTATATTAGGTTTTATTCAATGATTACGACAAATTTAATAATTAATAATCGATTTTATCAAGTATCACAAAACATTTAAAGAATAGATTTAAGTCATCGAGAGATTTGAATTTACAAAATGGTATAAACCGTACAGTTTAATTTCGTTATATCATGTTTTTTTTCTAAGATATCCGGCTAATGTTCTTCCTAATATACCATATGTATTAGCAATTCTGACTCCGGCATTATAGCTTGGTTTACCCTGAATATTAAATGATTTAGAAGTAAATAATACATTTTCTGGAGAGTCCGTCTCATAAACTGAAATAATTGCATGTAACTTTGCTCCTTCCCACCCTACAACAACATTATACCCCGGGTAAATCATTTCACTCTTAATCAGAATAGTATATGTTGCATCCAAATTATTCTTGGATACTTTAATTTTTCTTTTCATTATGAAATATTCATTAAAGTATTTAATAAAATAAGGTTCATATAAATTATTTCGATCGTCGAACCATGATTTTTTGAATCTTTCTCCATCACCTATTAATTTTTCCTCTCTTTTAGCCATTTTATCTTTAAGAAATAATTCCTCGCTATCATACCCTGGAATCTTCACATTCGAATAATCAAAAACTACATTGTATTCATCAACACCTTTAAGGTTTTCTATATTTCCTTCTTTAACTTTAATTTTTTGTGAGTGAATCATTACTGTTGACAAAAGAAAGACGAATAATACAAGCTGCTTTTTCATGCTTTAATTGTTGATTTTATATAATTTTATTTAAGTCATTATCGCAAATTTAATGATTAATAATGGGATTTTTAGTGAATCCATTTATACGAATATCTTATTTATAAATAATCATATATTAAAGTATATAATTCCTTATTTTTGTGTAAAACAAAAAATTAAATTTCGTTGTACAATTATAAAACCGGCCTTGAGTATGCCATCCATCAGGACCAATTAGATGAATTGTCTGGCTATAGAGAGCAATTTTATATCCCAAAAGATAAAAACGGAAATGATTGGTTGTACTTTACTGGAAATTCTTTAGGGCTACAACCTAAAACTACACAAGCATATCTTCAACAAGAATTAGATGATTGGGCAAATTTTGCTGTTGAAGGCCATTTTGAAGCCAAAAATCCCTGGATGCCTTATCATGAATTCTTAACAGATTCAATGGCCAAAATTGTGGGTGCCAAACCCATTGAGGTTGTTATTATGAATACGCTAACCACCAACTTACATTTGTTAATGGTATCTTTTTATCAACCTACAAAAACCAAATATAAGATTGTCATCGAAAGTGATGCTTTCCCTTCTGATAAATATGCAGTAGAATCGCAATTGAAATTTCATGGATTTAATACCTATGAAGGATTGATCTTATGGAAACCAAGAGAAGGCGAAGAGCTCTTGAGAATTGAAGATCTGAAGAATATTTTAGATGAACAAGGAGATGAAATTGCATTGTTATTAATTGGTGGTGTAAACTATTATACTGGTCAATATCTTGATATAAAAAAAATAGCCTCATTAGGCCATGCAAAAGGATGTATGGTGGGTATAGATCTCGCTCATGGTGTAGGAAATATACAACCTGATCTTCACGATTCGGATATCGATTTTGCAGCTTGGTGTACCTATAAGTACTTGAATTCAGGTCCGGGAAGTTTAGGTGGCCTATTTGTCCACGAAAAACATGCATATAATAAGGAATTAAAGCGTTTTTCTGGTTGGTGGAACCATAACAAGGAAACTCGATTCAATATGCGGCAGCCTTTTGATGTAATGCCAGGTGCCGAAGGATGGCAACTTAGCAATCCACCAATCTTATCAATGGCGGCTATCAGAGCTTCTTTAGACCTGTTTAACCAAGTTGGTATGAATGCCCTGCGAAAAAAATCTAAAAAATTAACCGGCTACTTTGAATTTTTGATCAATGCCTTGAATAATGACAGTATTAAAATAATTACACCTTCAAATCCGGAAGAAAGAGGGTGTCAATTGTCAATTCAAGTACAAAATGCAGATAAGGGCCTACATAAAAAATTAACTGAAGTACACATTATTACAGATTGGCGTGAACCGGATGTAATTCGCTGTGCTCCGGTACCTTTATACAATACATTTCAGGATGTATATTATATGGTTGAAAAATTGAAAGAGATATTGAATGAAGAATAAAGAAAACATACTCATTATTGGAGCAGGATTGTGCGGTTCTCTCCTCGCTTTACGTTTAGGGCAGCGAGGCTATACTGTAAAAGTTATGGAAATGCGTCCGGATCTGCGAAAAGTTGATATAAGTGCCGGACGATCTATAAATCTTGCTTTCTCAGATCGTGGTATAAAAGCAATGCGAATGGTAGGCATTCAAGACAAAGTAAAACCATTGTGTATTCCCATGAATGGACGAATGATTCATGATACAAAAGGCAATACTTTTTTATCTAATTATAGTGGCCGGGATCATGAGTACATTAACTCTATTTCCAGAGGGCAATTGACAGCCCTGTTAATGGATGAAGCGGAAGCTATGGAAAATGTGACAATAAAATTCAATAAAAAATGCAAAAAGGTTGATTTCGAAAAGAACATTGCAACCTTTAAAGATTACACCACTAATAAAGAAATGACCTTTGAGGCAGATGTCATTTTTGGGACCGATGGAGCTGGTTCGGCTTTACGCAAGAGTTATTATTTAGAAAAGAAATTCCTGTTTAGTTTTTCGCAAAACTATTTAACACATGGCTATAAAGAGCTAAGTATTCTTCCAGCAAAAGAAGGTGGATTCAAAACCTATAAAAACGCATTACATATTTGGCCTCGTGGAGATTTTATGTTGATTGCTTTACCCAATTTAGACGGCAGTTTTACAGTAACCTTATTTCTTAGTTTTGATGGGGGTGCATACAATTTCAACAATTTAACGAATCCGGAAATAGTAGTAGAATTCTTTAAGAAAGAATTTCCAGATGCCTTTGAAATCATGCCTAATCTGGTAGAGGATTTCTTTGTAAATCCAACTTCAGCATTGGGAACCGTAAAGTGTTCACCTTGGCATTATAAGGGAAATAATTTATTAATGGGTGATGCCGCCCATGCTATTGTTCCGTTTTATGGCCAAGGAATGAATGCCTCTTTTGAAGATGTAGTTGAGTTTGACAAATTCCTAGATGACCATAAAGGCAATTGGGAAGCAACATTTAGCGCTTATGAAAAGGCACGTAAAAAAGATACAGATGCTATTGCAGATCTGGCTATAGATAACTTTTTTGAAATGAAGGAGCACGTAAACAGTGTTATTTTCAGAGAAAAACGTAGTTTAGAGATGGCATTAGAGAAAAATTTTCCGGATGAATATTCATCGAAATATTCATTGGTAACATTCAATGAAGATATTGGTTATCATGAGGCTATGACAAGAGGAAGAGCACAAGATAAGGCAATATTAAACATGATTGCCGATGATGACATCTCGACTGTGCTCGATGTGACAAAAGAAGAATTGAAAGAAATATTGGATAAAGTAATGCAAGAAACTAATGAGATCCTAGAAGAAGACAAAGTGGCAAAAACAATGCAGCATTAAAATATTTGTCATTCCTACGAAGGCAGGAATCCAGAAAATAAGAACTAATATTAATTAAGATTCCTGCCTTCGCAGGAATGACAGGAATTATGAGCAACAAAGTAACACCAAGAGGAGCTTACCCGCACACCAAACGCGTTGGTGATTTTGTATTTGTTTCAGGAACAAGTTCCCGACGGCCAGATAACACTATTGCCGGAGTAGATATTATTGACGAAATGGGTACCAAACGACTAAATATTGAAGTGCAAACACGTGAAGTTTTACGAAACATTGAACGTAATCTCAAAAAAGAAGGAGCTACATTAAAAGATGTGGTTGATGTTACCTCTTTTTTAGTGAATATGAATGATTTTTCCGGTTATAATAAGGCCTATGCGGAATTTTTTAATGCTGAAACAGGGCCGGCACGAACAACCGTTGCCGTACATCAATTACCACATCCTGATTTGGTAGTTGAAATCAAAGTGATGGCTTATAAGAAACTCTAAAATTAATAATAAATGTCCGGTCGAGCTGTCACTTCTCGAGCAGACATCTGTAACAATAATGAAAATAAAAAACTTCATAAACGGTCAATTCTTAAACCCAATTCAGGACAATTGGATTGACAATTATTGTCCGGCAAATGGAGAAATCTATGGTCAAATACCAAACTCCTTAAAAGAAGACGTAGAAAATGCTTATATCGCAGCTAAATCTGCTTTTCCTATGTGGTCACAAACTACGTTGGAAGAAAGAAGTAGAATCCTAATCAAGATTTCCGAACTATTAGAAGCTAATTTACAACGTTTTGCAGAAGCTGAAAGTAAGGACAATGGAAAACCAATCTCATTGGCTAAAACAGTTGATATACCCAGGGCAGCCAGTAACTTTCGTTTTTTTGGTAATGCGATT
>Ga0209633_10000288_pt1 | contig 60054 bp, 48 predicted proteins | sample Cruoilmetagenom1_FD_187290 | JGI IMG/M metagenome (GOLD analysis project Ga0209633, IMG submission 187290) | Oil polluted marine microbial communities from Coal Oil Point, Santa Barbara, California, USA - Sample 1 (SPAdes) (version 2) | ecosystem: Environmental > Aquatic > Marine > Oil seeps ... | reverse complement strand
AGAGGTCTCATCCTCCGTACGTGTAAGGTCCGGCCTCTTCTTGTCCTTACACAGGACTTCAGTGGCTTCCTTCCGCCCTGTCCCTCCCCTACAAGAGGCCGGACCTTCCCTTCTTTCTTTCTTCTGTCTCTTCCTGTCTGTCTTCTCGCTACTTTCTCAGGGGTCTCTTTTCTGCCGCATTCCCCCGCCCCTTACGCGCGCCCTTTCCATACTTCGGCGCAAAACGCCTCATCGTCAAACAAGCGTGGGAACACTTCGGCAACACAGAGCACTACATAGAACCATTCTGCGGATCCGCAGCCGTCCTACTCACCCGCCCGGACAGCCCTGCGAAATGGGAGACCATCAACGACGTCAACGGTCACATTGCGAACTTTTGGCGCTCCCTGCAGAAAAGTCCTGAAGCGACAGCCAAGGCTGCAGACTGGCCCATAAACGAGAACGACCTCCATGCCCGTCACCGCCGGCTCACGACACACAATGAGAGCATGGCCGCACGCCTCGAAAACGACCCCAACTGGCATGACCCACCATCCTGCGGCTGTTGGGTCTGGGGCATCTCAAACTGGATCGGCACAGCCTGGTGCGCCCCCAACCCGACACGCACCCGACCACACCTCACCACATGCCAGGACATCCATCGCCAAGGACCACAACTCCCCCGAACAAAACCATCACTCACCTGGGGACGAGGCATACATCACCGTTCAAACGTACGCCTCGAAGAACTCGCGTTGCGTCTCCGAAACGTACGTGTCTGCTGCGGGGACTGAAAATGCGTCTGTACCCAAATCCTCGCCCATGAACCCTAACCAGACCAAAAAAAGGGGCCTGAAAATAGTCCGACCAATCCCCCACAACACACACCGACACAAAAGTTCTCGCCCAAACCCACAATCCAGACGCGTTCCAAACCCAGACCCGCCACAACCTCGCCCAACTTCTCTCTCAATGACCGCGGACGACCCTGCCGCCCACGGCCACACAACAAGAAGAATAGACCGTACTCTACGCGACTACGCGGCACCTTGGCGGGCAGTCACAACTTCACGCCAACGACGCATTGCTTCGTCTGGGCCATCCAACCACTGCGTCTCGCGCGCACGACGAGACTGCTCGACGCTACTCGCCCCCGACCACACACCCAACACATCATTTTGGAATTCATCAGTACCCAACACACTCGTGGTAGAAGTGACTATCTGTTGGGCCCGGTCAAGCACATCAGTCTCGCCGATCACTGCGGCACGGAATGCCTCAACAGTCCCAATACGAACCTGTCCAATCTTCGCGCCTGTGAGTTGATTTAGTTCGACAGCTTTGCGGACATGTTCTTGCACGGTTTCTTCGGAGTGGATTCCTGTGCCGGCAACTGCGAGCGCGAGCCACGCGCGGTACTCGTCAGGTTTGTTGTTTTGTTTTTGGGCTTTTTCGATCGCGTCCAGCGCGAAACGCCGGCCTTCTTGCGGGCGGGTCCAGGCCACAGTCTCCGCGAGACGTGTGATCATTGTGCCTTCGAGACCCGTGACATTGGCTTGTTGGGCCAGGTTGCGTGCTTGGGTGTACTCGGTTTCAGCGTCCGCGAAACGCGCGTTCAGTCGGTGGATGTCGCCGCGTAAAAGATGCTTGAAAATACCGGATAAATCCCTGTTTCCTATTGTTTTGACAGCTTCAAGAGCGTCCTTGAAACGGCTTTCTGACGTGGCAGCGAGGTCTGCACGCCAGTAGCGGGCCTGATCAGCGCAAAGACCGCCTTCTGCTGCGATGGCGTCGAATTCTGCCGCGGCGACACTGTATAGACTGCCTTCTATATTCACAAAGGCTTGCTGAAAACGGAGAAAATCACGCGCTTGGGAATCGGGAAGGAGGAGAGGAGAACGCAACGCATCCGCAATATCCGCAGCAGCATGTTCAATCGCGCCCGTTCTTGCGAGACATACCCCACGCGTTCCCCGCGCGAAAACTCCCGCGGCAGTCGGACTACGCAGCGTGTCTGCATCAACAACCAATGGCGACCATATACCTGCGAGCGCGAGTTTGTCCGCGAGGGGCACGATCTTCTCGATGGGGGCGTCGAGGCGAGCAGCGATACTCAAAACGCGGGGGAAGTCTTCTGCGAGGTCTTTCAGGCTCGCCTCTCCAGCCGACATGACGGTCAGGGTGATATCGAAGTCTTGGCGGAGGCGATCGTAGATTTTTCCCATCACACCTTTGTTTTCTTTTTGCCCATACGGTGTGTTGGTGGGCTGTGTCCTGTCCAGTTTACTGCCACTTGCCAGAGGCTTCCCGGAGTTCATTTGCGCGAGCCAGTCCCGGATCTGACCGTCCGTGAACCAGTAGGGTTCCTCTCTCCCCGTTTCCAAACCGACGGCACGCACGTCTGGACATGGCATGGGACATGCAGGACAGCCATCGTGGTACCACTGCCGTAAGGTCGTGAGGTCTTTCCCGACACGGCGGGCAAGTCCCCGTAGGCCGAGAAGACCGAAAGCCACAAGCGTGTCCTCGACCTCATGGCCTTCGACCGGACCCAGATTTTCTTGTTGTTGAGAAGCAACGAGCGCATGTCCGAGCTTGTTCGCGTCTCGTAAAGTATCCCGGACCCACGACTCGATTATTCGGCCTTCCCAGAGAGGCGGATCAGGCCACATCTCAGGAGGGAGATGGCCCTGAGCATGCATTTTCTCAGTCACCGAGAAAGAGATATTGAGGGCGTGGGCGACGTCCGCGAGAGTCCAGAGAAAAGGTGTCGTGCGTTGCGTCCAATCGTCCCACGGAAAAGATCCGCCAGGAGGCGGTGGCAGAAATTGTGCCATAGAAGCACTTCCTTCCGCGGGAACACTGATTCTACTCGACCCGAGCATCTTCCGCTCGAAGAACCCCACAAACCCTGTATCCTCTGCATCCACCGGACTCCCAGGCACCTCTCCCAACCCGAAAAAGCGGTACACATCCCTGATCTGTCCCTCCAAACCCTGAGATTCCAAACCAGAGAAGAAACCACCTCGTGTCTCTTCCCAGGGAGTATTGTCTTCCGGATCAATCCCAGGATCGGAAAACCCGCCAGCCTGCTCGCTCTTTTCATTGGCAGCGCTCAGATGAAAATGTTGGAAACCGAACAGAATAGCGAGTGATGCCCGGTGCGACAGGTTCTCGCAAATCCACGGTTCAATCGCAGAACTCTTCCAACGTAAAGGCGATACCGAACAAGGCGGAGGAAGCTCTCCCATCTCATGCAACTCGAGCACGAATTCCTTAGAAGTACCGAGTATCGCGGCAATCAATAACACGTCGTACTCATCAACAGGCAGATCTTCGTTCCCCTCGAGGAACACGTCACAGTTGCCAAGAGACGGATCTTCGTCCCCCTCGAGGAACGCGCCATCCTCGCCAAGAGACGGATCTTCGTCTCCCTCGAAAGACACGTCACAGTTGCCGGGAGACGGACCCTCGGAAAAACCACCGCTCATTCCCCGTGCCAATGGTTCAGCAGAAAGAGTGGGTTTTTGTGGTGTCAGGGTCGGGATGGGGAATGCCGGTGGTGCGTGTGATTTCGGGGAGGCTGCTTGTCAGGAGCAGGTTGCGCGGGCGACGGCGCAGGCGTCTGCGATCACGCTGTTGACGCCGATTCCGCGGTAGGACCAGCCGGTGAGGCCGAGTTTTGCTGGTTGGTTTGCGGCTATGGCTTCCATGTGGGTTTTGTGGCCGAGTGTGTATTGGGGGATGCCGGGGCGGTGTCGCACGATATGTGAGAATATTGGGGTGAGAGGGGTTTGTAGGGCCTGGCTCACGTCTTCCGCTGCTGTTGTCAAGAGGGTGTCGTCGTTTTGGTCGATGGTTTCTGGTTTGAGGGCTCCTCCCATGACGACACGGATGAGGTGGTGTCCGCTTGGTGCCCGGCCGGGGAACATTTGGGATTCGAACATGGCGCCGAGGATGCGCAGGCCTCCTTTTGGGTGTGTGAGAAACCCGAAGCCGTTCCAGTGGTCGAGTGTTTCTGCGGCTACGCCCATTTGTAACATGACGACGGGTGCTGAGCGGATTTCTTGTACTATGCGGGCCAGGTTGGTGTTGATCGGCCGGCTTCCTTGGCCGAGAAGCCGGGCTGTTTCTCGTGCGCCGCTTGCGAGGATGAGGCAACGGCAGCGTCGGGTTTCTCCTTCGGTTTCTACGATCCAGTTGTCTTTTTCTTGATGTATTTCGGTAACCGGCGAAGAAAACAAGGCTTTTTTGCCGAGTGCATCTGCGAAGTGTCGTGGCAGGCTTTCCATTCCTTCGGCAAAGCTGTGCATCTGGGGCCGGGGGGCTTGCGCCTTGCGGCTTTTGCGTGACCGGCGTATTCCTCCGAGCAGGACGCTACCTTGTGCGGTTTCGAGTTCTCGCAGGGCAGGGAAGGCCGCGTCGGCCGAAATCGCGGAGGCGTTTCCGGCGAAGATTCCGGTGACCATGGGCTGGGCTACTTTTTTTGCGACTTCTGCGCCAAAACGACGTGTAAAAAACTGTAGAACAGTTTCTTCTTTTTCGTCTTTTGGGGGATTTCCTACGAAGGGTTCGACGAAGAGGCCGAGTTTTGCCCAAGGTGAAACAATATTGGTCCGCAAAAAGTCGAGGGGGGAGGCGGGGACTTCTTGCAGGCCGTTTTCTTCGTGGATCCAGCGGCGACGAGATGCCGGATCGGCGGGGATGAGGTCGCGGGTCGCACCTGTTGTGGCCAGCAAGGTGGAGACCCCCGGGGCAGGAAGCGAGAAGGCACTTGCGGCAGCTTCGCAGAGCCAGGATCCGCCGGAGGGGGCAGGGAAGCGCTCCGAGCGAAGCTGTCCGCCGGGACGGTCTGATGCTTCCAAGAGGATTGTGTCACCGTATTCGCCGGCTTCGAGGGCTGCGGCGAGTCCTGCGACGCCCCCGCCCACAACCACGGTGTGGAGGTCGGGTAGCTGGGCGGCACGCGGTGTTCTTGAGGGTTTTTTTTCGGGTGTCTGTGAAGGTGTCATAGGTTGCTGTTCCAAGAAGTAACGGTTTCAAGCAGAGCGGTGACTCCGTCGAGAGGTGTTGTGGGCGCAATGCCGTGGCCAAGATTGAAAACATGACCGGGACGACCGTTCACGCGGCGCAGAATGTCTGTTGTTGACGCGCGTGTGGCCTCTGGTCCTGCGAGTAAAACTGCCGGGTCGAGGTTACCCTGGATGGCCTTCCCTGGAAGACATTCCCACGCCTTGTCGATTGGGAAGCGCCAGTCCACGCCGACCATTGTCACGTTGAGTGTGGCAATATCGTCGAGTAAATGGGCGGCATCAGGGGCGAAATAAGTGACCGGTCCTGTCACATTGTGCAGGTTGTGCAAGCGTGAAAGCAGGCGTTGTACTGCAGGGAGGCCAAACTGGCGGAAGGTTGGGGCAGATTGTAGACCTGCCCAGGAATCGAAGATTTGTACGGCGTCTGCTCCTGCTTCGAATTGGGCCGCGAGATAATCGGCCATGGCGTCTGCCAAGAAACTCAAGAGTTCTTTTAGCTGTTCTGGTGCTTTTGCGGACATGGAGCGGATCGAGAGAAAGTCCCGGGAGCTGTTGCCTTCTATAAGGTATGCGGCAAGGGTGAAGGGGGCGCCGCAAAAACCGATGAGGGCGACTTCGTGAGGGAGAGCATGCCGGACGAGAGAGAGGGTTTCGAGAACGAAGGGTGTCCCGGTGTGTGGTACAAAGGGGCGAAGTTCCTGCACGTTTTGTACCGGGGTGGTGAGGCGTGGCCCAGGCGCAAATGTGATTTCCGGCCCCATACTTTCGAGGGGGGTCATGATGTCGGCGAAGAGAATGGCGGCATCAAGAGGAAAACGCTGTAGAGGTTGCAGTGTGATCTCGGCAGCTACTTCTGGTTGGCGGATCGCGTCCTGAAAGCTGACCCGGGTCCGTAATTTCCGGTATTCCGGCAGGTAACGGCCTGCTTGGCGCATCATCCAGACGGGTGGACGATCGAGAGGCTGTTGGGCCACCGCGTCGAGGAAACGGCAATTTTTCTTCTGCTTTGTGGCGGAAGTGGGGATTCGACACGGAGCAGACGTGATGTGGGGGGCGCTGGGTTGGGAAGACGTCACGTGTAAGTCCGTTCGATTGCGTCAACGAGGGCGTCGATCGTTTCGTCGATGGTTTCGGTGTCGTGTGCCAGTGTGAGAAAGGCGGTTTCAAAAGCCGAGGGCGGAAGCAGGACGCCATTTTGCATGGCATAGTGGTGAAAACGGGCGAATGCTTGTGTGTCTGCGAGTTGGGCGTCCTCAAACTCCCGTACTTTTTCTTCGGTAAAAAAGAGTGTCCACATGGAACCTACCCGTTGCACATTGCAGGGAAACCCGCGAGAGTTGATGGCGTGCCAAAGCCCTTTTTCAAGTCGGGCGGCGTTTTCTTCAAGGTCATTGTACAGCGAAGGGTCTTCCACAATTGCTTCCAGGGCGATCAGCCCTGCTGCGATTGCGAGAGGATTCCCTGAGAGCGTGCCGGCCTGGTACACGCTGCCGAGGGGAGAGATCATCTGCATGAGGTCGCGCCGCCCCCCATACGCGGCTGCGGGAAGCCCGTGCCCGAGGATTTTTCCGAGAGTCGTGAGGTCGGGCATTATCTGGAAAACTTCTTGGGCTCCTCCTGCGGCGAGGCGGAAGCCAGTCATGACCTCGTCAAAAATGAGCAGGGTGCCATGTTCGTCGCAGAGGCCCCGTATGTTTTCCAGGAATTCTCTTTCCGGCGGAATGCACCCCATGTTTCCTGCGACTGGTTCCAGGATGACTGCGGCAAGAGGGGCTGCGTCAAACGCTTGTTGTACTGAGTTCAGGTCGTTAAAGCGGGCAATCAAGGTGTTTTCTGCCACGGCTTTGAGCACTCCGTCGGAGTCTGGGGTGCTGAAAGTGGCGTTCCCGGAGCCTGCTGCCACTAAAAAAGAATCGGCGTGGCCGTGATAGCCCCCCGCAAACTTGAGGATTTTGTCTCTTCCCGTTGCAGCCCGCGCCAATCGTACCGCGCTCATTGTGGCTTCCGTGCCACTTGAGACCATGCGCAACATTTCGATGGAAGGCACGAGGTCACACACGAGTTCGGCGAGGTCTATCTCGGCTTCTGTCGTGAGCCCGAAATTTGTGCCTCGTCCTGCGGCATCGCAGACTGCCTCGATAAGATCAGGATGCGCGTGCCCGAGCAAGATGGCACCCCAGGAGGAGATGTAGTCGATCCACTCTCGCCCGTCTTCGTCGCGTACACGTGCGCCTTGCGCCGAATGAAGAAAGGGAGGATCCCCTTCTACTCCTTGAAAGGCTCGTACAGGAGAGTTGACGCCGCCAGGCAATACTCGTTTGGCTCGGTCCAGGAGGTTCCCGCCGAAAGGGTCGTCTTGTGAAACCTGTGTCGAGTTGTTGCTGTCGAAGTTCATAGGAATGGGCTCCTCGTTTGCCCTGGTTTTTTGTCGCTCTTCGCCGTTTTCGGTGACTGTGGCAGTTTCTGTGGCGTTCCTACGGGGAGAAGTTCCGCTGCGTCAGGGCGTGGGCGACGGCGGCGGCGAGCGCCGCGAAGGATGGGACAGGTGCTTCGATATCCGGAGGACGAAGCTGCTCTTGGAGTACTGCGCTTGTTGTTGGGCCGATGCTTGCGACAAGCAGGTTTTGTATGGCCTGGCAAGCGTTTCCCGTGTCAGCGCCAAAGACGTTGTTCCCCTTCTTTCGATAACTTTGCCTGCCGGTTGGAGCAGCTCTGCGTTCTTGCGTTTCGGCAGCACGTATTGTGGTTTTTTCCACGATGGCGCGAAAGCCGGTGACCGCTGATCCGCTCGTAAAGGTTATAGCGGCAAGCGGGGCAGTGAGAGCTGCAAGTACTGGGGCAGGGTTGGCCACAGTACTATCGTACGCGATGGGGTCGTGAATCTGGACTCCGGCCAAGGCAAGGCGCGCCGCAAGAGAGCCATCAGCCTGTTGGGACCGGGGATGAATCACGCGCTGTGTGGGGGCCAGTCGAAGGAGAAGGGAACTCGCGAGTCCTTTGGCATCGGTTGTTCCCATCAGGTCTATTGTGATGCCCCTTTCCGACAAAGCACGGGCGGTGGCTTGCCCGATTGCTGCGTGGCGTGTCCGGGGAGAAGAGACGGGGCGCACCGTGCGTACGGTATGGGCGCTTGTCCATATTGCCCAATCGTATGTCGTGATTTCTGTGGCAGTCGGGCAAGTTGGCACAGTCGTAAAACAAATGGTCGGGCTTAAAAGCGGCCTTACTCCGGTGTGGCGCAAGGCCGTGCAGAGTGGTCCTGTGGGAGGTTCGGGACGCGTGACGGCAACGAGGAAGGGGCGAGCCTGCCTCGAAGCAGAGGAGGAAGAGGAAGGGCACATGAAGTGCCGGTTGCTGTCGGGGTCATCGGTGCTGAGGTCGGGAGGTGTGAGGTTGATGGTGGGCTTCCTGCTGAGGTCAGAACGTGTGTTCGCAAGCACGTCGCCCGAGTGCAGCGGCGTCGGCGCAGGGGCCGATAATTTCTCCGCGTTTCCCATTGAAGAACCAGCGTAACTGGAGGGTTTCGTGTGGGCCTCTCTCCGGTTCGTGATCGGGTTGATGGTGTGTGCCCTTCTGCAGGACAGCCCAGGCAGCTGCTGAAGTGCGGCATCCTGCCCCGGTTGCGCCCAGCCAGGATCGCTCTGCTGTGACGAGGTTTGCGGTATGTGGATTGTGTAAGCAGGAGAGAAGTGAGCGTGTCCTGGTGTCATCAGCCCGGCATTCCAGGGCGAGCGCACCTTGGCCGGGTGCGGGCAAGATCTGAAGAATCTCACTGACGACTGCTTCTTGGCCGAGGCGGCGAAGGCCTGCGAGCGCAAGCACGGTTGCGTCGTATGTTCCCTCATATGTTTTTTGCAGGCGTGTGCCGACATTGCCGCGGATTTCTCGGATGATGAGATCGGGACGGAATTCAAGCAGTTGCTGGGCGCGACGCGGACTGCCAGTGCCTACGACAGCTTTTTCGGGGAGATCTGCAAGTTTTTCCTGGTGTGCGCTCACGAGCGCATCGCGTGGGTCTTCTCGTGTCGGGATGGCTGCAATGATCAGTCCTGCCGGTTCTTGTACTGGCAAGTCCTTTAAAGAGTGAACGGCACAGTCGGCTTTCTTGTCGTGCAGGGCTTCTTGCAGTGCTTTTGTGAATGCGCCGATTTCAGGCAGCGCAGTCAGAGGAGTGTGTTGGTCTTTGTCGCCGGAAGAGGAGATCTCGACAAGTTCGATTGAAAGGCCGGGGTGCGCCTTGGCGAGGCGTTCGGTCACCCAACTGGTCTGCCGGCGGGCGAGAGGGGAACGGCGGGTTGCAACACGAAGAATTTTCATACTGGGCCTTGTTGTGCAGGCACTTTGGTTTGAGGGAGCAGTCGCAAAGAGAAGGAAATGGTAGAGGCCGGCAGGGAGGTCAAGTCCGAAGCTGGTCTTGAAGCTGGTTTTGAGGTCGAGAGGGAGGCGGAAGCAATAGCCGGCAAAGAGGTCGATAGGGAGATGGAAAATGGGGACATGGGTCGGATGATGGGTGGAAATATGGATGGGGACATGAAGGATAGAGGGGTGAAGATCCGAGGCGCAACGCTGTCGGAGTCATTTGGGTGAAGTGTTCTCTGTGTCTTTTGCGGGGAGTTCGGTATGGTCGACATCTGGGCAGGCATCCGCTTTCGAGGTGCTACTGATGCCAAGAATGCGCTCTGCTGTTCCAGAGGTGGCGACGGCTTGCGGATGGGACGAAAGATAGAGCAGGGGATCGTGCAACAGGCGGTTCGCTAGGGTTTGTCCCATTTGTTGGATGACGTTTTTCTGGGTTTGCGTGAGGTCACCAAGACGGGAAAAGGCTTGTGACAACTCCTCTTCAACTGCTTGTGAGGCTTTTTCGCGCAATGCTTTGATGAGGGGGGTGAGGCTGGAGTTCACGATGCGGGCATGGGTTTCCACTGCCCGAGTTGCGATGAGTGCTTCGGACTGTGCGGTGGAGACAACCCAGCGTTTGTCCGTCGCAAGTCTGTCGATGTCAAAGTAGTCGATTTTGTCGAGCCCTATAAGGTCTGCGTGATGCGCAACATTGGAGGGCATGCCGAGATCGAGCAGGAGCAGGATTTTTTCCCGTTGTTCCTGTAAACGCTGCAGCATGTCACGTGTGACGAGGGGGAGCGGAGCGCGCACGGCGGTGACGACCGCGTCCACACTCGAGAGGCTTTGCTCAAGCTTGTCGAAGCCAAGAGCGTCCGGGCCGAGCCGTTCCGGTGTGCGGGTGAAACGCTCAATCTCCCACTCTGTGTGGGCGAGATGCTGAAACACCGCGTTTGCCATTGCCCCAGCGCCGACAAGGGCAAGGCGTTTCTGTGGTAAACGTGGTAGGTCGGACAGGTGTTTTGCAGCAATCGTTGCGATGCTGCCCGTGTCTTGTGCGGGAAGCACGTCGCGGCTGTCGCGTCCAGTGCGAATCGCCTCACGAAAGAGCTCGTCGAGGCTTGGACCGACGAGTCCGGCTTTCCGTGCCGCCCTGTGTGCGCTGCGTACCTGGCCGAGTACTTCTGGCTCTCCTACGACAGGAGAGAGCATGCCTGCGGTCACACGGAAAACGTGTTCGACGCTTTTACGTCCGTAGAGGAACTGGCCACCTTCGGGTAAGCGGTCCACGCCGGACATGATGCAAATCAGCCGTTTGAGCTCGTCGTGATCGATGCCGACCGTTGTGACCTCATGCCGGAGGCAGGTCGAGACAACAACGAGTTCTTTTCTTTTTCCGGGGAGATGGGAGGCCCCTCTAGCCAAAGCGTCAGGGAGACGCTCTTCCGGGATTGCCAAACGTTCCCGCTCGTGTACTGGCACATCGGGATGGGCAAAAGACGCCGACACGATGATCGGCGGCTGGAACTCGGATATATGGCTTTGGGCGGTACTTGGAATCACGCTTTCTTGTTCCCGCTCAATTAGGTTTTGAATATATATGAATCCGTTATCGGCCGTTATGTCGGCAGAAGAGAATGGTACCCTGTAGTTGCTGATCATTCTCGCTTTCTGTACTTAGGGTAGCTCTCGCTGTTGTGTTCTCGACAACCGGACGCCTTGGGACTTTTCTCTCAAGGGGATGTGGTGAGAGAATGCAGCGAATGCTTTTTCCTCTGTCTTTATCGGTATTTTGGCGGGTATGAGGTATTCGCAGATAGCGGGTTTAGGTGTTTTGTGGTCAGTTGTTGCATTCCCTCAAAAGATGCTTCGCGAGCCGGGAAATCCGGCTAGCCTGACATCATGCGTGCGCCACGATTTCTTGCCGCTGACTCGGAAGGGGCGAACCCAGGAGAAGCGGAACCCAGTTCATTTCTTCTTCGCGAATTTCCCGGACGGCTTCGGCCCTGGGATGTTCATCCTCCTGACGCGGAAATTCTTGCTTTTGACCGTCGGCTCATGGCCATCCACGCTCATCCTGACGATGAAGCGTCGAAAGGGTCGGGAACCGTTCCTTATTATGTTGCCCAGGGTATCCGCGCCTCTTTGGTGTGTTGTACAGGGGGCGAAGCGGGAGATATCTTAAACGAGGCGATGAATCACCCTGAAGTACGGGCTGATCTTGCCAATGTGCGAATGCGAGAGCTCGCCGAGTCGGTTGATCATAACGAGTATGCAGTTGCCTATATGTTGGGGTACCGAGATTCAGGCATGCCTGATAGCCATCATAACGAGCATGACGAGGCTTTCGCTCAGAGTCCTGATCGTGAAGCGCTCGCTCGTCTTGTGGCTATTGTTCGTGCCGAACGTCCCCATGTGATTCTGGGCTACGACGAGCACAAAATGTATCCGCATCCCGATCATGTGAAGGCGCACGAGATCACAATGGCCGTGTGGGATGCCGCTGCAGATCCGGATTTTTCTTGTGAAGGGATTGCGCTCGGGCCTCCTTGGGAAGTGCAGCGGCTTTACTGGTTCCACTGGTCCGTGGCGCGTATGAAAGTCATGGCCGAGGAGATGCGCCGTCTGGGCTGGGAGTCCCCCTTCTCGAAATGGGCGGACAGCCGCGACAATCTTGATGAGCGAGTCACGACGCGTGTTGACGTTGGCGCCTATTTGGAGCGACGGCGTTTGTCGCTCCTGGCACACCGTACGCAGATCGATCCATCTTCCCACTGGCTGCGTATCTCTGATGAGCGAGTGCGCGAATTGTATCCCTGGGAAGATTATGTGTTGATTCGTGATCGAGCCGGCAGGGAAATTGTTGAGCTGGAAACCGATTTGTTTGATGGCATCTGATGCCATCAAAGGCACCTGATTGCTCCTGACGGGAGCGGGGCCGCAAAGTTGCTCTCCTGGTTTTCGTGATTTTCCATATGTTGAGTTTTCTGGGTGTGAAAGGTTGTGTTTTTCGGCATGCCCCCGGTCATTTTCGCACGAGAAGTAGCGAAACACTACGGCGACTTTGTTGCTGTTGACGCGCTGGACTTCGAGGTTTTCAGCGGCGAGTGTTTCGGGGTTCTCGGCCCAAACGGGGCAGGGAAAACGACCACCATGCGCATGGTGGGGTGTGTTTCCCCTCTTTCTGCGGGAAGTCTGGAAGTCTTTGGCAAGGATGTCGGTCTGCATCCACGCCAGATCAAAGCCCGCCTTGGGGTGGTTCCCCAGGAAGACTGTCTCGACGATGACCTCAGTGTGATCGACAACCTTATTGTCCATGCGGGATTTTTTGGTATGCACAGGCGTGCGGCGCGAGCGCGCGCGCAAGAGCTGCTCGAGTGGATGTCGTTGGGAGACCGGGCGGAAAACAAGGTCAGGGTCCTGTCCGGTGGGATGCGGCGTCGGCTTGTGATCGCGCGTGCTCTGGTGAACGAACCTGATTTGATCTTGTTGGACGAGCCCACCACAGGGTTGGATCCGCAAGCACGCCACCATATTTGGGAGCGTTTGCGTTCTCTGCGGGACGCTGGTGTCACCCTTTTGCTGACGACACACTATATGGAGGAAGCTGCCAATCTGTGTGATCGCCTTGTCATTATGGACCGGGCCAAGATGGTATTACAGGGAGTACCGGCGCGTCTCGTGCGCGAACATCTGCCCTCGCATGTGGTGGAAGTTCCAAAGAGGGTGTTGAACAGCGCGAGTCTGGACGGGGTTGGCGAAGTCGTGCGGGAACTTTCGGATCGGTATCAGGTGCACACGGGCGATGCCGAGCAGTCGGTTCTTTTGCTCGAAAATCGGGGAGTCGACCGGCATGCCCTTTTGCTGCGTATGGCGTCTCTTGAAGACCTGTTTTTGCAGTTGACAGGGAGGACGCTGACCGAATGACTCCTTTTGATACTGCGACAGTGCGGTCGACTCTTCCGCGCGGAGCCATGCGTATATGGCGACGCGATAGTATTGTTTTCTGGCACCGGATACAATGGGTCCTGATTCCCAGTCTTGTCGATCCTGTTGTCTATCTGTTCGCAATGGGGTTTGGCCTTGGGGAATACCTGGATGGGTTCGAGGGAGAGTCCTACCGGGACTTTATTGGGCCTGGCCTTATGGCCTCGGGGGCGATGTTTCAAGCCTCATTTGAGACGACTTGGGTGGCCTTTTGGAAGTTGGATACCAATAAGACCTACTATGCAATGGTCTCGACACCCTTGCAGCCCGAGGATGTGGTCTTGGGCGAGAGCCTGTGGGCTGCCACACGGGGGCTGGTCTCTTCTTCATGCTTCTTGTTGGTGCTCATTTTGATTGGGGCCTTGCACTCGCCTTGGGCGATCTTCATGCCGGTGGCTGCTTTTTTGGTTGCCTGGTGTTTTGGGGCATTAGGCCTTTTGTGTACTTCATATGTCAAGAATGCTGATGTGTATTCTTATTATTTCACCCTGGTCCTGACTCCCTTTTTCTTGTTGTCGGGTATTTTTTTTCCGCTCGACGAGTTGCCTGATTGGGCAGGTATTCTGGCGTGGGGGACTCCTTTGTTCCACGGCGTGCGTCTTTTGCGGCACCTTTCTTTTGGAGATCTGGGCATTATTGACGTGGTGCATGTCTCCTGTATTTTACTCTTTCCGCTGCCTCTTTTGGCAGCTGCGGCGCGAAAAATGCGGACTCGCCTCTTGGCGTAAACTGGGCTGAGAGACAATGAAACGAGGATGGGCCGCGGTACTTTGCTCGCTCTCGAGGTGCTCGTGTGGATGTTGCAAAGCTTCACAGATGCCGAGAAGGTCTACCCTGGTTTGTCCGCACCCAGACAAAATGCTTGCTGTCTTTTCGGCCAGTTTGCATGGAGGAATCGGAGTGTGAGAGGAGTCACAGGGAAGAGAAGGCCGAGAAGACCACGTGCTTTCCTTTGCCCGGCTCTTTTTCTCTCTGACGTATTCGAGACAGGTGCTTGCGGAAAGGCAAGGGAGGAAAGAATAACTTCTCCTCATGGCAACTTTCGTTTGTGGCTTGTTTTATTCCTGATAGATTGTCTGGGTTGTCCCCCGGAGGCCGTGTGAGTTTTATTCCCGGTACTGTTGTTATTGGTGTGTTGGCTGTGATTGTGGCTGCCCCGTTTGCGCCGGGGAGTGCGGCAGCATTCGCCCTTGTCTTCATTTTGGTGTTGGTGAATGCCTTTTTCGTGAATGGCGAGTTTGCTTTTGTTGCCGTTGATCAGAGTCATGTGCGAGATTTGGCGCGTCACGGAAATACTTCCGCGCGTGGGGTGCTCGTGGGGCTTGAGAGCTTGTCGTTTCAGCTTTCCGGCGCACAGCTTGGGATTACTGTAACCTCACTTGCGCTCGGGTTTTTTGCCGATGAAGCAGTTGCCCGTTTTTTTGAGGGCCCTTTGGAAAGCCTTCCCGGTGTGGATGATTCACGCATGCTGTCGCTTGGGGTGGGGTTTGTGGCGATCACAGTTTTCCAGATGGTGTTTGGTGAACTTATCCCGAAAAATCTGGCTTTGGCGCGTCCGCTTGAGTCGGCCCTCTCCGTGGGGAACCTGATGCGCCGTGCCAATACCCTGATGAAACCTGTTATCAAGGTATTCAATGGGACTGCAAACTGGACAGTGCGTCGTTTTGGGATAGAGCCAAGTGAGTCGCTCACGCGTGTGCGGTCGCTTGATGAGTTTGAATTGCTCTTTCGATCCTCGGCACAAAGTGGCGCGCTTGAAGAGGGCGAAGTCGCGATGTTGCGCCGGGTTATCGGGTTTAAGGGGAAAACCGCGCAAGATGTGATGGTGCCTCGCACCGCGCTACAAGCCCTGCAAGTGGACGAAACAATAGAGGACCTGATTTCTCTTGCAGTCGCGACAGGCTTTTCGCGTTTTCCTGTGTACAACGAAGATCTTGACGATATTGTCGGCATGCTGCATGTGAAAGATGCGTATGGGGTGCCTTTTGCGGAGCGGGCAACCAGAGTTGTGGGGGAAGTGGCTGCACCTGTGTATTCGGTGCCCGAATCGCGCAGACTCGAATGGTTGATCCGGGACTTACGGGGGCGAGGGCGCCAGCGCGGCAGGCAAATGGCAGTCGTTATTGATGAGTATGGTGGAACGGCCGGCATCATTACACTCGAGGATCTGCTCGAGGAGATTGTGGGTTCCATCGAAGACGAATACGATGTTTCCGAGGGAGACACGACGGAACTTTCGCCAGGAACCTGGCTTGTGGACGGTGGTCTGCACCATGATGAACTGCTTGATCAGTGTGGTTTTCATCTGCCCCGTGGCGAATGGGAGACGCTTGCCGGTTTTCTCTTATGGAAATTGGAACGTATTCCTCGCCGGGGTGATCAGGTAGAGACCGAGGGCTGGATACTCGAGGTTATCGAAATGGACAAGCGGCGTGTCGCTCGCGTGCATGTGAGCTTGCCGCCGAGTATGCGCTCAGGCCAACAGGATACAGAGGCGACCGGGGATTCCCGGACGAGGGATACGAAGGGCGAGGACAAATCCTCATGATTGCTCGTGCAATTGTGTCTGTGATTTTGCTGTTGGCCAATGCTTTTTTTGTCGCGGCTGAGTTTGCGTTTGTGGCAGCCCAAGAAACGCATGTGCAAAATCTTGCTGCCCAGGGAAACAAACGAGCAGAACGCCACCTTCTTGGCTTGCGGCGGCTTTCTCTTATGCTGGCAGGTGCCCAGCTTGGTATTACCATGGCTTCGCTTGGTCTTGGTTTTGTGGCAGAGCCCTTGTTTGCCGACTTGATTACCACAAGCTTGCAGAATGTGGGGGTGACTCTTCCGACCGCTGTTTTGCATACTTTGTCGTTCGTGCTGGCGCTGAGCGTTGTGACTTTCCTTCATATGGTTTTTGGGGAAATGGTGCCAAAGAACATCGCGATCACGACTCCAGTGCGGTCGGCACTTGCGCTTACCATTCCCTTTCAGCTTTTTGTCAAGATATTCCGACCACTGATCGGCAGTTTGAATGCCCTGGCCAATATTGGCGTGCGTCTCATGGGAGTGGCTCCTGTGGATGAGATATTTGCGGTGCATGACGCTGATCAGATTGCCCGTATGCTGGAAGATTCACGGGAAGAAGGTGCGATTGCTGATTTTGAGCATCGGCTTTTGAACGATGCTTTGCGTTTTGGGGCGAAAGATGCCGCGGATGTGATGGTGTCTCGTATGGAGGTTGTGACGGTTGATCTGCATGCCACGCCTGCCGAGATAGAACGCGTTGTTGTGGAGAAGGGCCACAGTCGCATTCCGGTTTGTGACACGGATTTTGACCATATTGTTGGTCTTGTCTATGCAAAAGACCTGTTGGAAGTGGGATTGGCAGAAAGAGATCAAGCGATTTCACCTGATCTTTTGCGGAAAGCGTGGGTTGTGCCCTCTATGCGGAAGCTTGGTCCGCTTCTTGTTGACATGCGCAAACACGGTACTCATATTGCGCTGGTCGTGAATGAACATGGCAGCACTGAGGGAATCGTGACGCTCGAAGACATTTTGGAAGAGCTGGTAGGAGAAATCCGCGACGAGTATGACGAGCCGGAAGACCATATTCGGATGGAAACTGAGAACTTTATTGCCCGGGGGATACTTCGTCCGGACGAGATAGAGCGTGAGATAGGTTTGTCGCTGCCTGCCGGCGAATACGACACACTCGGAGGCTTCCTGCTCGATCAACTTGGGCGCATTCCAGAAGCAGGAGACGAGATTGAATATGGTGGCTGGACGCTACGGATCCGCTGTATGGATGGGCATCGTGTTGATGAGGTGGAGCTGATCCCCTCGCCGGCTGGGGAGAACGGCCTTGTCTGAATGGGCAGGCCGAAACGGAGTGACAATCACCCGGAATGCAGTGCGGCAGCGGCGAAAACAGCAAGCTGCAGCTGTGTACGTCTGGGAGGAAAGACGCTCCCCCCAGACAATGCACCCTTACGGGTTAGGCCTTTCCCGATATTTCTGCGAGTCGGGTGATGAGAATGCCGAGTTCTTTTTCGAGCGTGGCATAACGTAGGAGATCCCCGTCTGCCAGAGCCTTTTGCATCTCTTGGTAGGTGGTGTTGATCTCATTTGCCAGAGAGGTGATTTCTTTGCTGCTCCCAGGTGTTGAGGGAACTGCAGGCGTGGTTTCTTCCGTTTCTTGCTGCTCGTTGTCTGTGGGCTCGCTTGGCTCGGTCTCCGTCTCGTCTTCTCGGTTGCTTTCCCCTTCGAGCGGGGAGTAACCGAAAAGTTGCAGGAGAGCTTGGTCGAGAGTAGGAGCCATCGTGGCTTCGTTATTGAATGAGGCCAGCACAAACTTCAGTTCCGGACGAGCCTTTTCTGTCGATTGCACGTACATTGATTGCACGTAGAGCAGACTGCCGGCAATGGGAATTACGCGTATTTGGCCGCGACTGACGCGTGAACCTGCTTGGTCGAGTAATGTGATTTGTCGGGAAATCTCTGGTTCCTGACGGATTTGTGCCTCGACTTGGGCAGGGCCGTTCACCTGCTTGTTGGAGGGCAGGACCAGGTTCACGAGTTCGCCATACGTTTGTGGGGCAGAACGCGCGACAAGCAGAGAGATCAGGTTGTTCTTGTTCTTTGGGGTGTAGCTGTTGAAGAGGACGAACTCTTCGTCTCCTTCTTTCCCGTTTTGCAGGGGCAGCTTCATTTGAAGGTATTGGGAACGGGCGAGCTTTGTTTCTTGCAGCTCTTGTCCGCGCTCATCTGCAGCTCGTTCAGAGATTTGCCATTCGTCGTCTTGCCGAATCAGCGCTTTTGGATCTTTGACATGGTATTTCCGGTACGTGTCGAGCTGTATGCGGAAAAGAGTTTGCGGGTAGCGGAAATGCGATTGCAGCCTCGCGAAATCGGCCTGGAGACGACTTGGGGTAGCGCCCTCTTCAACAAGCGGTATGTCTGTGAACATATCGGGTAGCGTTGATGCCCAGGCTTCGATCAAGGGATCGCGATTTTTCTGGTCCATGCGGTAGAAGGTCGTTTTGCCGGTGTACGCGTCGACAATGACTTTCACGGAGTTCCGAATATAGTTCAGCCGAGGGATTTGTCCCCTGGGTGTCATGAACTCTGAATAGGGATAGAGGTCAGTAGAGGTATACGCGTCGACGATCCATTGGATTCTGCCATCGAAGATGGCCATGTATGGGGAAGAGTCGAGGATGAGAAAAGGAGCAATCTTTTCGATTCTTGTGATGATGTCCCGGTTGTAGAGAAGCCTGCTCTCAGGTTGGATATTGTTGGACAGCAGAAACTTTGGATCTTGGAATTTGATGGTAAAAGCAAGTTTTTTCAGAAAAGAATCAAGCTTGATACCAGCATCTGCATCATATCTGTAGGATTTTTCTTCGTCTGAAGTTCTGGTCTCCTCTGGTGCCTCGTTGTCTGGTGTGGCACTTTCGCTGGTTTCTTCGGTTGACGTCTCATCAGTTGGGGTTGTGTTTGATGAGTCCCCGTTTTCTGTGGGTGTTTGTTCCTCTTCTGTGATGGGAGGAGGGTCAATTTCATCGAGAGTCGTATTGACGATGACAAATTGGTTGGTGAGTTGTCCGAAGTAAATGCGAGGTTGTGCGAGATCGAGGGCCGGAGTGTCCGTCAGGTTTTCGGGAGGAAGGTTTTTTACGATGAATTGGGGATTCCCGTTTTTGTCGGCGTTATTTGAACGCACAATGACAGAAGCATACCCATGTGTATATGCGAGGTGGATGTTTTGCCAGGTTTTGTTGCGTTCTTCGAGCTGGCTGGTTTTCACTTCTCGCGCTGAAACCAGTACTTGGGTTTCTTTTCCCTCGATGTCATAGCGATCTACCCCAATAGTGCTGAAGTGGTAATAGGGGCGGAGTTCTTGTGTTTGCTGGATCGAAGTGAGCAGTGGGAGGTCGTCCCAGAGTCGCACGCTTTCGAGAACTGTGATGTTGTCTGTGAGTTCTTCTTGTGAAAGAGAAGTGCGCGGATCATACTTGATTCTTTGCACATTATCGAGGCCATAGGCCTGGAGGGTCGCCTCGATATTTCTTTGTGCGTAGGGCTCTTCTTTTTCGATTTCGTTTGGATTTACTTGGAATTGCTGGACGAACCATGGGTAGGCTCCACCTACCACAATGGCGGCAGTTGCCATAAGCATGACGGCAACCACAGGCAAGAACAGGCGCTTGATCCAGAAATTCGCAAAAAGCAGGCATGCTGAGATGATCGCGATCCAGAAGAGAACCTGAAAAGCTGGAACCTGCGCGTGCACATCAGTGTAAGAGGCGCCAGTCACGACACCCCGAGAGGAATAGAGCAGCTCCCATTGTCCAATCTGATAACCCGCTGCCTTCAAGAGGAGCAGAAGGCCCAACAGGATAGAAATATGAGTGCGGGGTTGGGGTGCGAGGTAGCCGCCTTCCGGCTGGTTTGGCCCAATCGCTCCGGCATACGCGTAGACCGCGGTGACGGCGAGCACGCAGACGATGAGTGTCCCGAAAAGCCAGCTGAAGACGAAGTTCCAGATGGGGAGAGAAAAAACATAGAAGGAAATGTCTTTGGAAAACTGGGGATCTTTCACGCCGAAGTCTTGGGCATTGAGATAGAGAAGAAACTCCTGCCACTGCGGAAAGGCCGTGGTGCCAAAGACGAGTGCTCCTGCTGCGATGGTGCCCAGGATTACCCATCTGATGACAGGATCCATTTGCCGGCGCAGATTGAAGAGGAAGTCGTTTGTGATGGCGAGAGGCCGGAGTGGGCTGAGTTTGCGCGCGAGGAAGATGTTGATGCCTGCGATCAGACTGAAAATTCCTGCTCCGAGAAAAAAGAGGATGAGCTGGGTCGTCAGACGTGTCATAAAGAATTTGGAGTGCCCGACGTCATCGTACCAAAGGTAGTCGGTGTAGAAAGCGATTCCTGGTCCGATCGCGAGGAGCAAAAGACCCCCCAGGATGCCGGCTGTGATAATTAAGACCTTGTTGCGGTCCACATGAATCCTTCGGTCTTTTCTTCTGCTGGCCTGAAAGTGCAGGTGTCATGGTCAGAGTGAGTAGATCGTGCCTGAACAGAGAGTACTTGTCTTTGGTTTGCCGTAAAGGTGTGCTTTCGTGACTCCGTTCAGGACTCCTTTGTTTTTGAAGATCTTTGGGAAAAATCTGATTGTTTGTCGGGAATCTACCTTAGCTGGCGTTCTCGCTGTGATTCATAATCTCCTTTGTCATGTGGGGTTCTGAGCTGTCGGTTTTGGGAGCTTCCCCTCGCGTAATTTTCTTGTTTCCACCTGCCGTGTTGCTGTGAAGAACGCTTTCGAGCGTTTTGGTTTCCCCGCTTTCGTGTTCGCTCTCGTGCTCATTTTTCTCGTGATGCTTGGGGGCACTCTCTGTGCAGAGTCGGAGGATGTCGTTGCCGTGCCGGTGAAACTTGACTGTGTCGAGCAGGCGGGCGAGATCTGCGTGAGTTTGCGGACAGGCGATGGCGAGTCGTTGCAGGATGTATTCGGGCAGAATTTGGCTTGGTCGCACATTATCAGTCTGGGATTGTGTTGCTCGCCATGCGTGGAGAGCCTGATAAAGAGGGACATATTCTGGGGCGACCCGAGGAGCGGCAGCCATGGAAGTGAGAATCGCCATGGATTCTTTTGCGCGACGAGTTGCCGATGTTTTGTCCTGCGCATTGTGGGTATCGATGGTGGAGAGTTCTTGGATTGCTTTTTCGGTTGTATGCCAAAAAGCTGAGGGTCGGCGGGGGGGCGCGCCTTTTTTATCGGTGGCGCGACGCTCGGACCAGCTTAAGCAGAGTTGTCGTTTCGCACGGGTCATCGCCACATAAAAGAGGCGTCGTTCTTCTTCCCTGCCCGCAGGGGTTGTGGCGTGCCAGATGGGAATCAATCCCTCTTCGAGCCCAGCCACAATCACTGTGTCGAATTCGAGGCCTTTGGCACGATGTATGGTGAGAATGGAGACGGCGTCTGGTCGAGTGCCTGGTCGGGGGTCTCCAGACACTTCTGTTTTTACATAGGCAATAAAGTCTGCCACAAGGTCGGTACGTGATTTCTCGTTTGCAGATATTTGATTCGTCGTGCAATCGGGACGCTCGAAACTAATGATACTGCGCATTTTTCCGTGTTCTTCGGCAAGTTGCACGAGTGTGGCGAGATTGGCGAGTTTGTTCTTGTTTTCTCTGCTATTGGATGTGTTGATACCTATTTTTGGAGGTGCGAAGCTCTCTGCGATTTCTGCTGCGATGTCCGCAGTAAAGGAAGCAAGGGGTTGGCCTGGTGGAAGTGGGGAATCGTGCATGTGATTGAGGACTGCTTGGATTTCCGGGAGGGCAAGAAAGGCCCCTCCTCCCGTTGTCGTAAAGGGAATGCGCGCTGTCGTGAATGCCCTTTCGAAGGAAGCAGATTGTACATGCGTTCGTATGAGAACTGCCATATCCGACCATCTTCGGCCGAGATGCCATTGTTCTCGTAGCACAGAGGCCGCCCATTTCGCCTCTTCTTCTGCTGAAATATGCCCGACACTGAGAGGTGCCGGGCCGTCTTCTCTTGTGGGGTGTTGTTCTTTCTCCTGGGACCGTCCACCTTCGGCGAGCACGCGGTTTGCCACATGAAGGATCTGAGGAGAACAGCGAAAATTCTCTTTGAGCAGGACACACTGGGCGCCGGGCCACTTTTGCGTGAAGGAGGTAAGGTAGCGAGGGTCTGCTCCCCGGAAGCTGTAAATGGCCTGGTCGTCATCGCCAACGACACAGAGATCAGCAGGAGTGGCGTCAGTATCGTGCGTGCGTGTCCATAACCACAACAAAGAGAACTGTGAGGCGTTCACGTCTTGGAACTCGTCCACATAAATATGGCGAGTCGCACGCCGTACGACGTGCGCGAAGCCTTTGTCCGTTTGTAGGACCTGTTTGAGTTGCACGATCATGTCTTCGAGATCGATTTTTCCTGACCGGCGTTTTTCTGTCTCGTAGAGATAATAGATTCGGGCAATGTGTTCGGGAGAGAGCGTCGTGGTTTTTTGGCCGGCTTGTCGGGCGTGTGCAGCATATGTGAGATGTGAAATGGAGCGACTCTTTGAGCGTTCGATTTCGGACGCAGTTTCTTTGATCAAAGGCGGAGTCGGGCGTGTGCCGGTCTGTTTGATTGCCCAAGAGACGAGCCCCGTTTTGTACTCAAGCACAGACCGAGACCACTCGCCATTTACTTCCCACTGTCTTCGTAGCATGGCATACGCGATGCTGTGAAAAGTGCCACACCGGATGCCCTCGATGCCGAGCCGTCGCAGCCGTGTCTGCATTTCTGTGGCGGCCTTGCGGGTAAAAGTGACTGCGAGGGTCGCAGCAGGAGCAGCGCTGCCATCGAAAACGCGGCGTGCAATGCGGCGCGTGAGGACACGTGTTTTTCCCGAACCGGCACCTGCGAGAATGCAGAGATAGGGCGCGTTCGTGAGGACTGCTTCGCGTTGGGTTTTTGTGAGACCTGTCACGAGATGTGCAATCATCGCGTCGTGTTCTGTGCTGTGGTCACTTTCTCTGATGTGTCCGGTGCCGAATCCTGTGTCTCGTGCAGCACTGTGGAACACCTCTGAAGTGCCTTGAAAGCCTGTTTCCGGGGGTGACGAAGCTTGTGGCACAGAGCGTTGGGGGGGGTGGGGAGAAGGGTTCATGAGTGTCGAGGGGGGTGAGGTGGCGTGGGAGAAAAAGAACGCGGCAAAGGAGAAGGAGACCCTGAAGAAGCAGAAGGTGTCTGTTGCAAAGCTTTCTCATCTCCTGTAAAAGCCGGGCAAATATCGTGAAATGAGCATACCCGGCAAAATCCGCTGGGTCGTGGGCGCCAATCTCGCGTTTCCCGGGCGCGCAGTATGGCTTGACCGAGCGCTTGCAAGAGACGTCTGGTCGCAGTGAGATCCGCAGGTGTTGGCGTGTACACAATGACCTGAGGGGAAGGCGAACGGAGATAGATCAGACGGAGCTGGTGGGGGAGGCTGTGAAAGGTCTCTTGCCAGAGAAGTGCATAGGCTTGCATGGCGGAGAAACGAGAGAGCACGCGGTTTGCCGGTGGAACTTGCCCAGTTTTGTAGTCCGAGATAACCCACTTTTTGTCCGGGCTTTGTTCGACTCGGTCGAGCACGCCGACAAGCGTCAACTCGATAGGATTTTCCGCACTGGTTTCTCCTGGATTTTCGAGAGTTTCGCTGTTTGTCCTGTCTTTTTCTGGAGATTTGGCAGGTGCAGTATCGCGTGAGGGTGCTCTTTTGCCCGGAGGCTTGTTTTCGCTGTGCTGCTTGGTTTCGCTCTGTTGGTTTTTTTGGTTGATGGGAGCGTTGAGGGGAGAGACCCGGGACTTTTTTTTCGGGTACTGCTGATGAGAAATCCTGCCGAGCGGCAGGGAAAGGCGTAATTCTCTGCCAGAGGGTTCGATGTTTTGTGGGTTTTCCAGGGAGAAATAATTTTGTATGCAGGCAAGAACTTCCTGGCGAGCCTGTGTTCTTTCATCGGGAGAGGAGAAGAGTATTTCTTCTCCGGACAGTTTTTCTTTTGCATGTTGTACGGAGAGAGCTGCCATGGTGGTTTCCCAAGCGGTAGTGGCCAGGGGGGTGACAGCCTGCAGGTCGCGCTGCGAAGCGGGAAGATCGAAAAGAGCTTGCAGGGCAAGGTGAACGATCGATCCTTTGATTGCTGCGGGGGAGGGGGGTTCCGGACGCCGGTCTACCGCGCGAAATTTGTACAGCTGCGGGCAGATTTTAAAATCGGACGCTCGGCTTGGAGAGAGACGTAGCTCGAACATGCTGGTCACTATAGAAGGGACGTGTGACATGAACAGAGCAGGAATGCGCACACTTATCGTGTTCTTACAACCGATGCTCTTGCTTGTCAAGAGTGCGATTCTCGGTACAAGCGCGTAAATCCTGCTGTGACTTCCCTGTAATTTTTGTTTTGTTGACATTTTGTTTTCTGGGAAAAAGGGAAGTTCCGTAATGAAGAGAGGAAGAAACTCAAGGGCGAGAAATGTCGATCTTTTTCACATTATTTATGTGTTCATGTGGGCGTGATGTGCGCCTGGTCTTTTTGTGGGAAAAGCTCGCGATGTTCTTCAACTGTTGGGATGGGTTTGAGTAGCCTTTGGCAAAAAACATGTGCACAGTATTCGCGAAGTGCCCACTAAAGTGCCGATCATGATCGCCCGCTGTCCTTTGTGCGGGGTGTTGCGCACAATAAGTGCGCCGCTGAAGGAGGCAAAATGGGCTACCCAAGACATCTATTGAATGATGACGAGGATATTGTGCTTGATCTCCGTCCGCATTGGGTGGATTTGGTGGGGTCGGCGGGCTGGGCAGCGCTTGCAACGCTTGTTGCGGTGTTTCTTTTATGGATCCCCCCGGACAATGACACTCCGAAGTTAATCGTGATTTTTGTCTTGTGGATGATTGCTGTGTTTAGCACGTTCGGTGTGCGATTCTTGAAGCATTCCACCACGCATTTTGTACTCACGAGTGAGCGTCTTATTACGCGGTCCGGAGTCTTTGCAAAAAAGGCGAAAGATATTCCCCTGGACCGTATTAATGATATTACTTTTTCGCAAACTGTGTGGGAGCGCTTGTTGGGGACGGGGTCCCTGGTGGTGCAATCGGGCAGCGAAGACGGTGACAGCCATTTTTCAAGCGTGTGCCGTCCGGAATTTGTGCATAATGAGGTGTATCGGGCAATCGATGCGCGTGATGAGCGTCTTTCCGGTGTACGCCGGCCTGCCATAATTTTTCCGGAAAAGGGTGAGGAGTCGGACCGGGAAGACGTCCACGATTCGGGGGAAAGCGGGCTTCGTAGTGGTTTGGGGGCGAGAGACCTTCCAGCCCAACTGGCTGAGCTGGCTGCGCTTCGCGAAAAAGGACATATTTCTGATGAGGAATTTGCTCGTATCAAGGCCGAGCTCTTGAATCACCTTCCCTGAGCTTTGCTCGATTTCTCGTTGCAGTCGGCGTTTCTCCTGGGTTTGCCAGGTTTTTTGCCCGTAGCGTGTTTTCTCTTTTCACGCGGCGCGCGGTGACTGGGAGACGGAGGGAGCGGGCCGTCCAGGAATGTGTGCAAGAGTGCGTGTAAGAGTGCAATGTCTGTGCCAGAGTGCGCGATAGCCTGGAGGTGTGTTGTCCCGGTCACCTGTTGGAGAAAGTGTGCAGCGTTTTTTTGCGGGGATACGCAAGAATCCCCGTCTTCTTCGGCTGTTGTGGAAGGATCCTCTCGCGTGCTGGCGGCATGCCCAGCTCTTTGGCCATTCTCGTGTTGCACTCGAGAGAGGGGCATGGGCAGGAGGCCGAGTCTTGGTGTCAGTGACCGATGCGGGGCAGATCAATATCGGCACGCGTTTTTTTGCTCCTCAGGGCTGTGACTTTCAGGCTCGTGACAATGGGCAGATAGTTGTAGGGGCTGGTGTTTCGGTGGAAGTCGGGGCCCGTCTCGCTGTTGCCTGTGATGCCACGCTCTCCCTCGCTGACAATGTTGCGATTGGTCCTTACAATTTTCTGAATGCTTTTGGGGGAGATCTTCGGATTGGGGAGTGGAGCATGCTTGGTCCGTATGTTTCGATTCACACGATTGACCATGGGATGGGACGAGACCTTCCGATGCGTCTTCAGACAGGCCCAATCGGTGATGTTGTGATCGAAGAAGACGTGTGGATTGGGGCGTCTGTTGTGATTTTGCGTGGGGTGCGCATTGGGAAGGGCGCAATTGTGGCCGCAGGGGCTGTCGTGAAAAAAGATGTTGCTCCCTATACGATTGTGGGAGGCGTGCCCGCCCGCCCGATTGGCACGCGCGAATGAATGGTTGGGGATTTTCTGCTCTGGGTTTTCTGCATTTTTCTCATGTGTTTTTCACGTGATGGTCTGAAGGTCTTTCCCCAGCTTGACCGGGGTTCTTCTGCGGTTTTTCCCGTGTTTTTGCAGTTATGTGTGAGGTCGTGTCTTTGTTGTGGGCGACTGCCATATGCTCGTATGACACATATGCTTGATGATCGCTAATTGATGATCGCTAATTGCTGGTCGCGAATCGCTGATCGATGAGCATGTCAGGTGGCATGGCTGTTTTTCCCCAAGTTCCCTTGGAGTCTGCGAACTTTCAAACAAAGTCGGAGATGGTGTTTCTTCGACGCGAGTTACAGGCCTTTCTGGTTGTGGGAGCAGGGTGTGGCCTTCTTGTTGCAGGTGTACAGATTTTTTTTGGCTATTCCCGTATGGTGTTTCTCTCTATTTTTTTTGTTGGGGCGGCACTGCTGCTGGCGCTGGCAGTGCGACGATCAACAGGAGTATGGCAGCGCCGTTTGCTCGCCCACTGCACTGTCGGTTTGTTTGCCCTGATTGTTTTCTCTCAGGCGATGGTGGGGGGACAAGACGAAGCAAATTCCAGATGGTGGCTTGTGGCCATCCCCTTGATTGCTTCGCACTTGCTCGGGGCGCGTGCCGCAGCAGGGTGGACAATATGCGCGGCGGCTGCGGCAGTCACAGTAGTGGCGAGCAGCAGTTTTTTCTTCATCGTTCCAGATGGAGGACCGCCGACAGTACTCGACAAATATGCGGCCCAGATCCTCTTATTGCTTGTAATTTTTGCTCTGGGAGTGACGTCTCGTCGTGTGACAGATGCACATCTCGCTGCCTTATTAGATCGAGAAACCCTCATTAGTGAACAAGCTGCGAAACTTGAGCAGCGTGTGGTGGAGCGCACTGCTGCATTGCGGGAGGCGAATACTCAGCTTGCTCGTCTTGCTTTGCGTGATTCGCTGACTGGTTTGCCGAACCGAAAACGCTTTATGGACTGTTTGTATATTGCGCTCAAGCGTTCCGCAGCAAAGAAGGAAGCGGAGAAAAGTAGAGCAGACAAAAGCGTAACTGTAGTGTGTTTTCTTGATTTAGACCAGTTCAAAATCGTGAACGACAGTCTCGGTCATGATACAGGTGACCGTCTTTTGCAAGCCGTGGCTTCTCGCTTGGGGAACATGATTTCGCCAGAGCAAACCCTTGCGCGTTTCGGGGGAGACGAATTTGTTCTTCTTCTTGAGGACGTGCAGGAAATCGAAGAGGCAATTGGCGTTGTGTGTCAAGTGCACGAGATGTTTACGAATCCCTTTTCTGTCACGCGTAACGGAGTAGAGCATGAGATTTTTGCCACGATGAGCATTGGCATCGCGATGGCGACTGATCCGGGTGACAGTCCGGAAGATCTTCTTCGTCATGCAGATGCGGCAATGTATCAGGCAAAAGAAAGAGGGCGTTCGAAATACGAGGTCTTTGATGATCGTATGCGCGGGGTGGTTCGTCGTCGTCTGCATATGGAAAATGCTTTACGTCGCGCAATTGAACGTAATGAGTTCAGTGTTTATTATCAAAATATTGTGAATATAGGGACGGAAAGAACCTCGGGTTTTGAGGCTCTGCTGCGTTGGAACCGTTCAGGTCACAAGATGTGTAGTCCCGCGACTTTTATCCGTTTAGCCGAAGAGATCGGTCTTATTGTTCCTATTGGCCATTGGGTGTTGCGGGAAGCTTGCAAGCAGGCTCGGCTTTGGGAGGAGCATAGCTTGCGGGTCAATGTCAACCTGTCGGCACGCCAGCTTTCCCGGTCAGATCTTGTGGATGTCGTGGCTGATGTGCTCGATGAGACGGGTTGCGTGCCGTATAGTCTTGGGCTTGAAATCACTGAAACCGTCCTGATGGATGATCCGGATATCTCTTTGCAACGCTTGAAAGAGTTAAGGAGTCTCGGTATTCGCTTGAGTATCGATGATTTTGGGACAGGCTACGCTTCGCTTTCTTATTTGAAAAAGTTCCCGATAGACGTGTTGAAGATTGATCGTTCTTTTGTGAGTGGGGTAGGAAAAGACTTTGAAGACACGGCGATTGTGAAGGCCACTGTCAACCTGGGTCATGCTCTTGGCTTGGAAATAGTGGCAGAGGGAGTCGAGACTTTTGAACAGTTTGATGCCCTGAAAGGGCTGGGGTGTGATTACGCTCAGGGGTATTTTCTTGGCCGTCCTGCGACGGCAGCGACCGCAGAAACTGTCTTGGGGCAGAATGGAGAACACTGGCGAGCGAGTGAGCAAGCGATAGCCTCGGGCCTTCCTCAGTCTTTTTCGTAAGAGAGATTGCACGTGTCAGCTGCCAGAGTGGCTCGGTGTTACTCCGGAATTTCTGCTGTTGCGATTGGGATGTTTGAATGTAATGAGAGAATGCGAAATTCGCCGTGTTTCGCTGCAGTATGCAGATCGACTATGGTTTTTTTCCCTTTTACTACCTGGAAACTCCCGGCACTTATCGCAGAATTTTCGGGAAAGACGTTCTTTTCTGATGGTGTTTTCTCCGGCATGATTTCTACGGTGTAGATGCCTTCGGGGAAGTCTTTCGCTTCGAGGTGGAGGAGGCTGCCCGATGCGTTTGTGCGCACATGCAAAATGCCTGATATCTCGTCTGTGTTTGTTGAGAGCGATAAGGCATGGTCAGGGGAGCGAGATTGCAAGACGAAGATCGTGAGGAACAGAGTGCTGGTCGCAAGGGCGAAGACGGCGATCCCGATACTTCTTCGTATTGTGGCGAGACGTCCGAGGGTTTTTTTCACGGGCATCTGGTTGAGGAGTTCTCGGACCTGGTCGGGAGATAGTCCTGAGGAAGAGAGCTGAGTATCCCCTGAAAAGGGGGGATTGCGGGGGTCTGTGGTGTCTGGTGAACGTGCAGTCTCTTCTGCGGGGTCTCTGCCGGAATGGGCGAGGGGGAAGGGTGACCAAGTGCCTGGGATAGGCTCGGGAGGAGTGTGCGTGTTTTCTCTCGGAGAAGCGGCAGAGGACATGGTTGGACCGAGAGAGCTGGGCTGATGTTTTGTGTCCGGATGTTTTGTGTTTAATCGGTGCGTCTCGGTTCTGGGTAGATGTTCTCGGGATGGGTCCGCTTCGGGCAAGGGGGAATCCGGCGATTGTTGCGCGTCTGGTTTTCTGTTCTCTGGGAAGGAGATGGAACGGGGCAGTATTTCCTCTTTGTGGTCTCGCCAGACTTTTTCTTTGGAGGTTTTTTCTCGGGCTGTTTTCTCTCCCATATTTTTTTGTTCGCCATCGCTGGGGAGAGAGTCTGTGCGGGAGAGAGGCGCAGATTCTGGCCCTTTCTGCGGGGGATGGGTAGTGAGAATGCGGGCAGCGAGACCGGGAGGAATGTCTGGGACGAGTTCTGCAGCAGAGAGCAGCTCGGCTACTCCTTCCAAATCGCTTATCTGCGCGCGACAGAGGGAACAGTTTTCGAGGTGACGACGGGTTGTTTGTTCGTCGGCTGGAGAGAGGCCACCGAGCGCGTAAATGCCGAGTTTGTGTGTGGGGTGGCCGTGTTGGGGGGGATCCCAGCCCATTTATCCGGCCTTTCTGAGGACCCCGCGGGCAGCAAGTAGGGCGCGAAGTTTGCCAAGTGCAGCGGTTATGCGGGATTGGTCGATCTCGTCGATGGCGAGTTCGGGTCGTTGCAGAAGTTCTCGATCCAGCGGCTCCAAATGGCTGAGAGCCTCTTTCACAACTCCCCCGATCCAGAGGGCTTTGAGATCTTGTTGGGTACTTGCATTTGGCACACCGAGTTGGGCCGCAGTATCGAAACCGATTTCGAGTAGCCATCGAGATACGTCCGAAGGGGCTTCAGTGGCTCTGTCGCGTGCTTTGCGAAAGACTATTTCGCAGAAACGTGCCCTCAGTGCAGGGTTGTCCAAGGCATGGGATGACCATGCATACGCCGCTGTATGGTATCGGCGGACGAAGAGCGCAAAGGCCTGCCGGCTTCCCGCAGCAGTTGCCCGTAATAAGGCTGTGTCTGTGGTAAATGGATTGGCAAAGGCCGTCGCAACCAATGGATCTGACAGGTCGTCCATGTGCCTCTCGCTCAGGGCTGTGGGGGACCATCCGTTTTCTCTGCCTGTCTGGCCAGTTCTCGCGGAAGGTTGGGATCCTGTGGGGCCACAGATCCCTGGGGTCTTGTGCGCCCGGCGCGTAGAGCGCCTTTTGAAGTGTTCGGAATCCGAGGGGAATGACTGAAAGCCTCTTTCCGCCATAGGTGCCGTTGGGGGGGATGATCTGGGACACGGTCTCTTGTTGTGAGGAAAGATCTCACATGTTGTTGGAGAAGATGTCGCCGGATATCCGGAGGAGGTCGTCGGAGTTCTCGCGACTGCAAAGGGCACTTTTTTGGTTTTGTGAAGACGTGAAGATTGCAGTTTTTTTCTTGTGAGTGGTTCGGTTTTTCTCAAATGAGCAAGTTGTCGTACGGAGTCTGTTGGTGTGTCATCGGTTATATTTGAAAGCAGTATGTGTCCTGTGTAATTCTTGATAAGCAAACGTATTTTATTGTGGTTTTTGGAGAAGAGAAGCGGGGCACTTTTCTGTCTTTTCTTTTGCAGTGCGCGCGAGATTGTGTGACCGGTGGCCGGCGAAATATTTGGAAAAAGTGCTTTCGGGGAACAAGCATTTTTAATTGGCTTCGGTGGGTTTTCCGGTCTATTCGATGTACGGATAAATCTTGTAGTGTGCGGATGACACAGATGACATGGATGACGCGGAGAGCACGGACAACAAGGATGACCAGGAAGAGAACAGGAGGGGACGGTCCATGACAACGGCAGAAGGAGGTGTGGCATCAGAAGTGCCGATTGCTCCTGCTCAGAGTAAGGCGGGGTGGCGTGACGCCCGGCGTCTTTTGCGGGGGGCGCTTCGTCTCCTGGTGACGGGGCAGTCTCTTGGGCAAGCGGGGGATTCTTTTGCGCAGCTTGCTGTTGCGCAGCTTGTGTTGTTTGAAGTCGACCAAGGCGCTACTCCTGGAGAAATTGCCACGTATCTTGCAGTGACTTTGTTGCCCTTTTCTGTGATAGGGCCGTTTGCCGGTGTGATTATTGACCGGTGGCCACGCCGTTCAGTGCTTGTGGTTGCGTCTTTTGCGCGTATCGGAATCGGAGCCCTGGGCGTTGTGGCTGTGGCATGGCGCTCAGAATTGCTGGCCTATGCGCTGCTCCTTCTCCTCCTCTCGTCCTCGCGTTTTGTGCTGGCGGCGAAGGGTGCCGCGTTGCCGGCCACTGTGCGACCTGAAGAATTGGTTCCTGCAAACGCGATCTCTGGCTTGGCCGGAATGACGTCTGCTTTTCTTGCAGCTGTTTTGGCGGCTGCAGTGATTGCATGGGCAACAAGCGCTGGTTTTGTGGTGGCAGTCATCCTGTATTTATTGGGGCTGATGAGTTTTCGTCGTTTGCCTGATGTCGGTGGAGGAGAGCAGCGCGTCACCTATCGGGAGGCCTTGAGGCGAGGTGGGGCTGACCTGGTGGAAGGGGCGCGTTCTGTTTTTGTGGATGCGCGGGTACGGCGTCCCCTTTATGCGGTATGGGCGCATCGCCTGCTGCTGGGTGCAGGCTTTATCATTCTTCTCCTTGTTGCGGATGCAAAGTACGGTTTTGAAGTCTCTGGTTACGCGCTGGGTCTTGGTGTAAGTGGTCTTGCTTCTTTTATTGGAAGCGTGGGGGCACCTGTGCTCGCGCAGCATTATCGGGCAGAAAAACTTTTACCGCTTGCTTTTTTGTTGCCTGTGCCCGCGGTACTTGTTGCGGCTTTCGTGATGAATCTTGGGACGCTGCTTCTCGCGCTTGCCGTGGCATCCTGGGCCTTTCAGACCTTAAAAGTGCTTGTTGACGCGATGGTGGGAAAGGCTGCCGCGAATGCCGTGCGTGGTCGTGTTTTTGCAGCCTATGACCTTTTCTACAATGTTGCTTTTGTTTTGGCAGCTTTGCTGATGATTCCCCTTTGGGAGTTCGACCGAGCAGAAGTCCTGATTGCTTGGCAGGCATTGGCCTTCTTCTTTGCCTGGGGGATTTTCGCCTGGACAGGGAACGATTGGCCGTTTTCGCGAGTGCGGGCGCGAAGGGGCAGTGCAAAGGAAACAGGGAAAAGGAGGCAAGCCTCAAAGGGGCAACCGGAACAGGCAAATGACCAGGCAATGACGGCGCAAGCGCGCGCGGATGCTTGTGTGCTCCCGCCTGGGGAAGCGCCTGGCACGCTGCTGGGGCCCTTCGCTGTGGAGGATGTGGCGTGTGACGGTGCCGCGGGTGTGGTCGCGAGGCTTTTGCAAGGGCGCGTGTGGAGCGGTCGCCTTGCAGCTTTTTTTTCTGGTGCCCTGTTGCTTTTCTCGTTTCCTGAGCCTGGTTTTTGGTGGCTCGCCTGGGTGGGTCTCGTTCCCCTTCTCCTTCTTGTCCAATCGTCTCCGACCGGACGAGAAGGGGCCGTTCGGGCCTGGTGGGGAGGTGTGGGATTTCTCGTGCTTTCCCATTTTTGGCTGGTGCCGCAGCTTGGTCCTTTTTTGCTGGTGTTTGGCGTGCTGCTTGCGTTGCCTTTTTTGTTTTGGGGGGCTGCCGTGCGGGCCCTGCTGTCTCCTCCCTACCAGGCCCGGCGTTTTTGGGTGGCGTGCGCGCTGATTCCGTCTGGATGGGTGGTCTTGGAAACGATACGTTCATGGGAATACCTTGGCGGACCTTGGGGACTGTTGGGGGCGTCCCAATGGTCGTACCGTCCGACGCTTGCTGCCGCATCCCTAGGTGGTGTGTGGCTTGTGAGCTTGCTTGTGCTTTTGGCAAATACGGGGATAGTGCTGGCTTTGTCCGGAGGTTCACGTGCGCTGCGCGTGATGGCGGTATGCGTGAGCCTTGCCGCTTTTTTTGTTGGACCGGCCTGGCACTTCTTGCGAGGTGAGGCGGAAGTGGTCGATGAAGTGAACGTGGCACTTGTGCAGCCGGGAGCAAAACTCGGAGAGGAGGGGCGTTTTGCGCGGGGAGAAGAACTCACGGCGACATTGCAGGGACAAGGGGTTGATCTTGTGGTGTGGGGAGAGAGCAGCGTGGGTTTTGATCTTGAGAACGAGCCGCTTTTTTTATCGCGCCTCACCGAACTTTCGCGTGATGTGGGTGCCGCCATTCTTGTCAACGTGGACGCGCGCCGTCCTGGGGAAGACGGGATAAGAAAGAGTTCGGTTCTTGTCGATGCAGAAGGCGTGCGGGGTCGATATGACAAGATGCGACTTGTTCCTTTCGGGGAATATATACCTATGCGAGGGTTGCTGGGATGGATCACTGCCTTTTCCGATGCTGCTGACGAGGATCGTCACCGCGGAGCAGAGCACGTCTTATTGCATCTAAACGGCCACAAGCTGGGCCCCCTGGTGTGTTTCGAATCAGCTTTTCCGGATCAGAGTCGGGCACTTGTTGTGATGGGGGCTGATTTTCTTGTGGTGCAGTCGAACACCAACACTTTTCAGGAGACGTGGGCTCCTGAGCAACACGCGAGTATTGCCGCGGTGCGTGCGGTTGAAACAGGGCGTTCCGTTGTGCATTCCACACTTACCGGGGAATCGGCGGCTTTTTCTCCCAGCGGCCGGAATCTTCTCCGTATCACGACAAACGAGACAGGTGTTGGAGTTTTCTCCCTGCCTGTGGTGACAGGACGAACCCTGTACAACCGCATGGGGGCATGGGTGCCCCCATTGTGTTTCGTGCTTCTCTTTTTTGGGTTACTCGGCGCGGGGCTGCAAGCGACCCGTTTTCCAGTGCAGGCCACACCTGTGGACTCCGGCGCGGCTGCCTTTGCAAACGAGGACACAAACGAGGACACAAACGGGTAGTTGGTGTGTGAAGAGCCAGTGTGATAGGGGCAACCTGGGAGGAAGAGCGGCATTTTCCGGACCGTTCCCCTGCCTTTTCTTTTTTGTCGACCGAAAAGAACAACAAGCCCTATCCAGCGAGAAATTTCTGGGATATGATGCGCGATTATCTGCAGGCTGAGACGCGCGAAGCGCGTGACGAGTACAGCTTTCGCGTCGAGCGAGAACCGAAAGAAACCTGAGAGGCTGCACAGAAGACGCGAAAGAGGCCGAGGGCGTGACCTGAAAACGAAGGTCTTTGGTGGCTTGTCCTGGGATGGGATTTGGGGGCCGAGCGGGGCGAAAAACTTGAAGTTTTTCGCCCCGCTTTTTTACTGCCGGTCATTTATGGGATGTGGGAAGAAATATGGGTTTTTCCTGAGGAACTCCCGTTCTGTACAACCTCTTGTTCTGTACAATCAAGTAGGCGTCTCCTCAACCCCGCTTTTTCAGTTTTGCTGATGTTTCTGATTCTTTGGCGCTTTCGTGCGAGAGAACACGGAGTCTGCTTCCCAGACCCCACTCTCCTGAGAATCTGCCACTATGCGTACAGGCTTGCCCTCGAGGTCGGATGCCTTCGTGCCTTCGGGGAATATCTTTGTGTCGTCGTTCAGGTTGATGCTGACAATGGTCTGGTCAGGAGCGGTAAGAAGCAGGGATTCCTCATCTGCTTGCGTGACCATACCGGTTTCGAAGTGTATGGCTTTTGTGGTCTTCTTCGGAGTGAGGACGGTTATGTCTCCGCGTATCGGGCGCCCTTCGCGTCCCCGGTGTCCTTTGTGCCCTCGGTCTTCTTCGTGTCCCTGGCGCCCTCGGTGTCCTCTGCGCGTCCGGTCTCCTTCGTGTCTTTCACGCTGCTGGTCTGTGTGCTCTTTTGTGTTGTCGAAGCGGGCTTGGGACTGCTCGCTTGTTGTTTCTGTTGCACTATCGGCTGTTGTCGAGGAATCGTCTGCCAGGGCTGTTCCTGTTCCAACCGTGAGGACTGCTGCCATGAAAGCTCCTACTGCCCATTTTCCAGGATGTGCCATTGTCTACTCCTTGACTGTCGCCGCAGGGATGTTTGCTGCGAAGAAGACAGCGTCGTTATTCCTTGTAGGACACATCATCTCTGTCAGGTGTAAGAAAAGAGGGAGAGAGTTGTAAAGAAACCGTAAGATTTCCGGGAAATACGGTTTCGCAACTTTCACTGTCTCAGGACTGGGAAGAGGGCTGAGGAGAAAAAAGACTTTTTCTTATCGCTGCTTCTATTTCGGCTGTCACGCGGGGTATGTTGTTGAGTTTTTCTCCGTTGGTGTTGCGCACGGAGAAGGTATCGCAGGCTTGTCCTGCGGCAGTGTCGACCTTGGCGTAGTGGATATCACAGCCGAGTTCGCTCAGAATGCAGGCAACAGTATGCAGCAAGCCGACGCGGTCAGCGCATCGTACTTCAATAAGGCTGTACCAGGCAGATGAGGCATTATCGATTTCTACCGCGACCTGTGCAGTGTTTGTTTGTGTGTGGGATTTCGTGTCATAGACTGCACTTCGTTGGGTGAGAGCCTGCTCCACATCAAATTTTCCGGAGAAAGCCGCGGAAAGGTCACGCTCGATTTTCTGCCATTTTTCTCCCGGGATTTTGTCATTATGGGCGTCTTTGGCGGTGACGACGTCGACGGCGAGATCATCCGAACGTGTGTAGATATCGGCAGTGAAGACATTGACTCCGTGTACGGCAAGAACTCCAGCCAGAATACTGATGAGTCCTGGCTTGTTCTCGCTGATCAGAGAGATTGTTTCTTCCGAAATATGCAGCTGAAACAAGTCTTGTGAGTCGCCACTTGTTTTTTGTGCAAGGTGGAGCTCGTCGAGCAGTCGTAAGTGGGTGAGGATCAGATCAACGGGGACAGTGTTGCGGTAACGCCAGGGGAACTCGTCAAGCAGTGCATAGGCATTTATCTCTGGACCGAGGATGTGGTGTAGCTCCGCTTCTTTGCGGGCAATCCTGTTTTGCGCTTCTCTGCCGACAAGATCGCCGCTGTCGATGACTGCTGCGAGTTTTACGAAGAGCTCGTTCAGAAGCTGTTTTTTCCATGACGACCAAGTGGCGGGTCCTGTGGCGCGAGCGTCTGCAATCGACAATAAGAAGAGCAGACGCAGCCGTTGCGGGTCGCGGATTCTGGCTGCGAGACCGAGGACCAACTCTTCGTCATTGAGATCTCGATGTGTCGCGAAGTCAATGAGGAGCAGATGATGCTGGATGAGAAAGGCGATTGTCTCTTCGGCGCCCGCGCCGAAACCCATGCGGGTCATGGCTCGTCTTGCCAAAATGACCCCTTGTCGGCAGTGGTCATTCCCGCTGCCTTTTCCTATGTCGTGCAGAAAGGCCGCGATGAGCAGGAGCCAGGGGTTTTTCAGGTCTGCATAGGCTGTTTTCGCTATGGGAAGCTCGGTGTCGTGTGCGATCGAGCGGGCGGCGCAGACAACTTCCCAGCAATGGGCGTCCACCGACAGGTGATGCAGAGGATTGTGCTGCATTCTGGCGTGAGATGTTGTGAGCTCGGGCAGGTACCGTCGCCAGAGACCAGTGATGTCGAGGAATTCCCAGCTCTGTTTTGTGCCCTTTTCCAGGACAGCAATAAAGGCGTCTCGGGTGTCTTGCTGCCATTGAATGGGATTTTGCTGTGATGCAGAGTTCCCGCCTGCCCATGCGACAAGACTCTCCGACGGTGGGATTTGTGCGGCAGCCAAGGCGGTGAGAAAGCCCGCTGTGGGATCCACCGAAGGTGGGCGAGAGGTGGAAACCCGGTGCAAGCCATTTTTGTCGACCGAGAAATCAGCGGGGAGCAGCGCGTTTTTTGCTGCCTGTTTGAGATTTTGGGTGCGACGCTTTTTTTTCCAGGAGAGGCGAGCTCCGATTTCCCGACTCGTGAGAAAGATGGCTTCCATCAGGGTCTCTCGCGGGTCGTTTCCCTGACATTTCAGGGTTTTTGCCATCGGCTCTATCTGGTCCCGTCGTATCCGGTCCTCGCGCCGTTCTGCTGTTTTGTGTAAGGTGTCGCGTACGGAGAGGAGCAGATTGAGCGCGGGTTCCGTGTCGTAACTGTCTTCAAGCCAGCGCAGGGTATGGAGGTCGCGTAGTCCGCCTTTTCCCTCTTTGATGTGGGGTTCGAGGTCTTTGCCGGCGTCGCCGTACTGGGCGTGTCGCTCTGATAACGTCAGCAAAAGCGATTTTTCGAGGGATTTTTTATTTTTCCGCTGCCATTTTGCGAGCTTTTCCGCAAGCTCTGTTGTGAGGTCAGGTGCGCCTGCGAGAAATCTCACGTCGAACAGGGTCGTGGCGATGACCGGATCTTGTTTGGCCTGCTGCAGACAATCACTAGGAGTGCGTACCGCGTACCCGAGCTCCAGGCCTTCGTCCCAGAGAGGGTAGAGAATGGCTTTTGCGAGGTCCTCAACTGCAGCTTGGTCGCGTAAAGAATGCAGGACCAATATATCGATGTCGGAATGAGAGCAGAGTTCCCCTCTGCCGTAACTTCCTGTGGCAGCCAGTGTGATTTGCGTCGTGTCAGAGCTGAACAGTGCGGACGCCATGGGGGAGGCAGAGGGACTTTCCCCGGCCTGACGGACAGCATTTAGTATCCGTTCGTCCATATTTTTTGTACGTTGGAGTGCTTCGACGCTGCCATTTGCCCAATCCCATTGCATGTTTCCCAGAGTAGCCGAGGCCGAGAACGCTCAACTCTTTGTGTTCTTCTTCCTTGACTTTTCCTGCCTCCTTTCTCGATTGATCTCACTCGCTGTGATTTTTTCTCTGTTTCGACGTAAGCTCTTTCCATGTTTGAAGCGCACCAGGGAATGGGCTGGTTTCTCATCTTTGCAAATGGACTTGTGGGTGTTTGGATGCTTCTCACTTTGTGGACACCCGCTGCTCAACTTGCGACTCCGGCTTTGGATTGGTGGCGGAATGTGGCGCACGGTTCTGTTGTCCTGCAAGTAGTTTTTGGGGTGATTCTCACGGAATTGAGGGATATTGACCCTTCATCCATGACGATGCACCTTTTTTATGGTGTTGTGGCTGTCATCGCCCTCTGTTTGGGGTATATCTACGCTCGTGAGACCGAGTGGGTGCAGGACCGTAGGCAAATGTTTGACGGTCTCTTGAGTCTTTTCATAATGGGACTTGGCATAAGAGCGGTTCTGCAAGTCGTGTAAGCGACTGCTTCTCCGTCTGCCCCCTCCTCTGTGTTTGTTTTCTCACTTGTGGAGGTGACCTGTGACACAACCTGACTGGCAGATCGCTGTGCTCTTTGGCGGTCGTTCTTCCGAGCATGATGTCTCATGTGCTTCGGCTCTGTCTGTTCTGTCGGCTTTGCAGCGCATTGGGCGAAGTGCGGTTCCTATCGGGATCACACGTAGCGGTCGTTTTGTGCTGCCCGACCATGAGAAAGTGGCGGACCTGCTTGCGTCTGTTCCTGCTGCACGCACCGGTGGTCCTGCGGTCTCTGGTGGGAATGAGAACGAGACGGCTCTGGCAAGGCGTCTCGTTCCTACCGGACGCGAAGTGATTCTTACCTGGGGCGAGGAGTCGGGGCAGATTGCTGTGGTGGCGCCCGATGACCCGACGCGCCCTCTGACGCTTGTGGACCTTGTGTTTCCCGTCCTGCATGGCCCCTTTGGTGAAGACGGTACCGTGCAGGGAATGCTGGAAATGCTGGGGGTTCCCTACGTGGGGTCTGGCGTGTTGGGGTCGGCAGTCGCGATGGACAAAGTCGCGACAAAGCGTGCCTTAATCGCGGAAGGGCTTCCCGTTGTTCCTTGGCGTTCGTTTACCGAGACACAGTGGCAGGACCGTTCCGCTGCAGCGACCGTTCCTTCGCCGCAGGCTTTGTTCGACGAGCTGGGCCCTACCGTCTTTGTAAAACCGGCAAATATGGGGTCTTCGGTTGGGGTGTCAAAGGTGACTGACCCGATTGACCTGGAAACCGCAGTCCACGAAGCCTTGAGATATGACGACGTTTTTATTATTGAATCGGAAATCCAAAGCCGCGAAATTGAGTGCGGTGTGCTGGGCGGACGCCTGATCGAGACTTCTCTACCCGGAGAAATCCTGGTGGAAGGGCGTGGTTTCTACGATTATGCAGCCAAGTATCTCCTTCCAAATGTTGCACGTACGATTGTTCCGGCAGACTTGCCGGAACGGGCAATTGCAGAATTGCGCCGCCTTGCGGAACTGGCTTTCCGGGCAGTAAACGCTTGGGGGCTCGCGCGGGTCGACTTCTTCTATGACGCCGCGCGTGACGCGTATTGGGTGAATGAAGTGAATACCTTGCCTGGCTTCACCTCAATCTCTATGTACGCAAAGATGTGGGCGGCGACGGGAGTGCCCTACGAGGACCTCATTACAAGACTGTTGGACTTGGCAGTTGAGCGTCACGCGCTCCTGACGCGGCGAGCAACAGACCCCGTTATCAGCAAGCCGGTTGAGCTGGCCTAACCGCTACATCTTGGTCTGGCTGATCTGGATATCAGGTCAGCCGGACCGCAGGGAGCGGGGCAGCAGATGTGCAATAAGAGGCGAGCCGGCCTGCCCTTCTGCAAGGGAGAGGAATGCAGAAAAAACAGGGAGGAAGGAGCGGTGTTTTCTGACTGGCCTTGCTAAATCAGGTGTACAACCGGGCAAGTAAGAGTGCGCGTGATGCCCTTTACCTTTTGAATTTTTGCGACGACAAGCTTTCCCAAGTCATCCATATTCTCGGCTTTTGCCAGAATAATTGCGTCGTATGGGCCAGTGACATCGGCAGCGGAGATGATGCCCTCTATCGTGGCAACCTCCTGTACGACATCGCCGGCTTTGCCGACTTCAGTCTGAATGAGCACGTACGCTTCGATCACGCTGGTGTCCTCTCTTCACCGTGTGCATGCAGCTGCTTTGTAGAAGTGTGATATCTCGTAGAAGCATGATATCCAATTGACTGTCTTCTCGGAGTTCGTTACTTCTCTCCCATCGCACAGAGTTCGTTACTTCTCTCCCATCGCACAGCATTCGTCACTTCTCTCTCATCGCGAGATGTACAAAAGAGAAATCGAGGAAGACCCTGGTTATTCTGCCCGGGAAGAGACTCTTGTGTGCAGTGAAAGCGGCGGGAAAGCCATCTTAATGCCTGTCAATAGCCATCTTGTCCGATTCTGATATGCGTGGCGAGAACGAAACCATTCTCGTCGATGGTGTCGTAGTTCACTCGCTGCCCTTGTCGTAATGTGATAAAGATCGAGCCTTCAAGGGCATTTTTTGCAATGGCGAGATTGTCGCCTGTGTCATCCAGGATAAATCCGGTTTGGGTGATGGAGTCATAGGACTTAACGGTTCCCTGTGCCATTTGACGGAGTATACCCATGCGCCGGGCGGTGGTGAAGTGATGAAGCATGATCGGCAGATGAGTGAAGCCCCAGCGCACGTCTCTCCAGTTCTTTCCATGCTCGTCTCCTGCTCGCTGTGATGAGAGTGTGGGAGACAAATGGTTCGTGCAAAAAGGGAAGAAACGCTCAAGAAAAGTGGAGAAAAACGTCGAGATGAGATGCGAAAGCGAGGGAGTACTGCGGCAAAAAAGTGTAGAGAGGTGTGACGGTGACGAAGGGACAGGGGGCGAGTATTTCGCAAGTGTCTCAGCAAAACCTGCGACATGTCCGGCCGGTGTATGCCGGCTCGGAAAACGCGAGCAGGGCCTTTGCTGTTTTTCGGCCTGCGGCGAGAAGCGGGGCGTTCTGAATGGACAGCGGTCGCCGGTGTGACGATCGGGGTTTCTCTCTGCTTGAGACGGTTGTGGCCTTCTCTCTGCTTGCCATTGTGATTTTGGCGGTGACGAGCGCTGTGGGGACGGGGCTTCGTTTGGTACGAGAGGCGAAAACCGGCGAGATTGCCACGAATATTGCCGAAGGAGAGCTTGAGCGTGTGCGGGATCGGGCGTCTTTTCCCTATCAGAATATTGGGGTGACGGGTGGGGTAGTGCCCGGTGTGCTTGTTGCCGAGCAGACACGCACTGTACGGGGTGTGGAGTTCACCATCGTGACTGATGTGGAATATGTGGAGGACACGACGGGCATTGGAGGAGATAACCCAGATGCCAGCGCCAAGCTTCTCAGTGTTTCGGTTTATCCCACTGCGGACGGGATGGAAAACGCGGTGCGCATGCGCTCGATTCTGACTCCGCAAGAGTCGACAACCCCAGCGACAGTGGTTGTGCGTGTGGCTGACTCCAGTGACAATAGTGTGGCAACAGGGGTGGGAATACGTCTGCACCGCAATGGTTTTGATTCGCGTTCAGGCCTTACGGATACTGTGGGCCGGCTGACATTTGCAGGTCTTGAAGGAACGGAAGCCACGGGTGTTCCTTACACCATCGAGCTCGATGATGTGGCCTGGAAAACAGAAGAGCCGGCAGGTGTGACGGCTTCTCCCAGCTCATTGGACAAGATTACAAAAGAGCTGCACGTTTACCAGCTGCTCACGCTGGAGCTTGACGTGTTTGACTCCACCACTGGGACCCAGCTCCCTGATCCCTACTGGGTGGCGCTGCATATGGAGCCTGCCGGGCGTTTTTCTGTGCGACAAGGACTCTGGTCTTCTACGAGTGCGAGCGAGAAAAACGCATCTCTGTGGACGATTTCTGCATTCCCGAACGGGACAGATGTTGTGGGAAATATGTCGTATAACTTTTCTGTGTGGGCTGCCGGATACCGTCCTGCCACTGTGAGTTTTCTTGCCCCAACGAGCTATCCAAGCGGGATACTGCAGACTACTCACGCGCACAGTGTTGGGCTTGTTCCTGCGGTGACCGAGGCGCTTACTGTCAGGGTTTTCGACACAAGCTCGCCGCCTGCGGGCTTTCAAGCCCTGGTGCGAGTGCAGGACGCGGCCACGGGTACCGATGTGTTGCGTTACGCACTGACGGGCAGCGCCGGCACCGTTTCATTGCATCTTGAGCCGGGTGTTTATCAGGTAACTGCGATCGGAGTTACCTCCCAGACAAAGACGGTGACCCTCACGCAAGGCACTCCTGTCACAGAGGACTTTCAGGTGGCGAGGTGACGATGAGGAAGACAGTGACGAAGAGGGGGAGAGTCGCAGGTCACGAGGTCGGGCGAGGGCAAACGGCAGGAGACTCGCGCGTGTCCCCGGAGAGGCCCATGCCCGGCTCCATGTTGCGACAGACCGACAGTCAACTGCTTTTCCCACGCAGGGCTCTCGCGCAGAGGGATCGTGGTTTTTCCATCCCTGAAGTGATGATGACCGTTGCCCTTTTGGGCATGCTGATTCTTGTGGTGGGTGGGTTTTTTAATGGTGTGCTCGGGGCCTTTGGGTTTGGGTCGGAACTGGCTTCTTATGAGAGCGATGGGCGGCTTGCAATGGACCGTCTGACGCGGGAGCTGCGGTCTGCGCATTCGCCCAATATTTTTGCGCCGGATGCCGAAGATCGCTGGTCTGTGGAGTCTGTGGATGGGACTTCTGTTACTTTTTTCCAGCTTGACCGAGCTGTTGACATGCTCGATGCGGGGACTTCGCCTGCCTTGAAGAAGGTGCGCTATTGGGTGGAGAACAATGTTCTTTGGCGGAGTTCCTATGACATGGTCTTCGTCGATAACCAGATTTGGAGGGAACCTGATGTTATTCCTGTCTGGGATACCGGCAAGGTGCAGGTGTCAGGGGACGTTCTCAATGCGGTGCCAGGGGATGGCAGTCCGATCCGTCCGTTGTTTCTCTTGTCGACAATCGATCCGAATTCAGTGGGTGAAGGTTGTGAGGTCGCGGCTGGAGACTGGGCGAGCGCTGATCCAACGGGGCAGCTTACCAGCAGTCTCACCGTTTGTTTGGCGTTGGACGCCGATTTGGTAGAAGATCCTGATCCTTTTGTGCTTCTGACAAATATCAGCTGGCGCAACCCCAATGCGGAGAATGCAGGTGAGGAGATCACCGCGGATCCAGTGCCGCAAGTGCAGCTGCGGGTGCGTTCCACCAATGGCCGGAGTATCCCTGTAGGGAGCGATTGTTGCACCGAAGCTGGGCATGAAGTGGTGTGGGAGATTCGTGCTTATCCAGCGGGAGGTGTTCCTATTGTCTCGGGCGCAGTCACGGAAATTCTGCTTGACCCCTGGCTGACTGTTCTTGGATGTACTGGTCATGCCGCTGGTTCCACGTGTGTTGATGGGAATGTCTCTTTGAGCACTGGGTCAATTGCTGCCGGTGGCGGTGAGGCCGTCATGACTGTGCGTACGCGAGTGAAAGCCAACACCCCCTCCGGGACTGTCGTGCGAAATCGCGTGCGCTTTACGGTGAATGAGATGAAAAGTGCCGAAGGGGTGACGGTGCCCTACGATGGGGATCCTGTCGATTCTTCAGTGATCTCTCTCCGTGTGCAGGATCCCCAGCCGAATCTTGTGATCCGATCGGCGAGCAGTGTGCTGTACAACTGGTATGTCGGTATTGGGCAGGAAATTCGCTATACCGTCACGATTGAAAACACAGGTCCCGGACCTGCGACAAATGTCGTGGTCTTTGTGCCCCCGGGCGCTTCGAGAGAAGACGGAACTGCCTATGCCATCAGTCGTAGGTACGCCTGTGTCGATGCCGGAGCCGGTCAGTTCCAGAGCGATGGCGGGGTGCTGTGTACCAGTGATTCGAACAATGGCAGCGCGACCTACCCGCGCCGTTGGGAATGGAATGTGGGGACACTGAATCCTGGGGCAAGTGCCCAGACGACGATTTCGGTGAAGCCTGTCAACCTTGACAACAGTCGCACAGCGTATCCTTGTGGACGGTACAATTCCCTACGTTTCGCCTTTTTGGCCGATCAGTACCCTACCCAGGTGAACGATGCCACGATTGGGGGGAACGGCGGGACTTGGCGACACCGCATCCGGCCCTGTCTCCATGTGCGCCTTGATCGACAAGGTGGCAGTGTGGGGCAGCGTTCCAGGGTGACCTTCAAAATCTGGGTACGGACCGGCTATCACGAGAATCCTGTTTCCACTGCCACTGTCAATGTCACGAATCCTCGCATTTGGATCCGTCTCGATCGGGACAACAATGCGAACTGGGATACCGGTTACAGACCACAATGTACAGGGTCGGGGGTGTCCTGCGTGTGGGATTCCGGCAATAGATGGGTCAATATCTATCTGCCAACTGTCGCAGCACAACAGAGGTCTTGGAGAGAAGTCGGGACCATTCAGTTGCGGACTTCTTCCTCGGCATGCAACTTTGCCAGAGTACGCGGGCGCAGTTACTGGCAGGAGCGCCGCCAGGCGAGAAGCTCTGTTTGGACTTGGAGTACCCATAACAGCTCTGCCCCTTACACCAATTCGTATTTGAGGTCGGGTCGGCATGAATATGTGCAGGTGAACCAGGCTTGTTCCGGTGGTGGGGGAGGGACGACGACGAGCACGAGCACGACCACGAGTACGAATGCACCGCCGTCTTCGACCACGACCACGACGACAACCACAACCACGACCACAACCACAACGCGGCCAGGGGGCGTGTGATGGCAAGGGAAGACCCGTTGTGTGTGCAAGGGGTCCGGCCGCGGACGAGGCCGAGAGGAAACAGCGAACACGATGCGGGTCTTGCTGTGATCACTGTGCTTGGCGCGGCATTTGCGCTCACTCTTTTTGCCCTGCTTCTCGTCCAGATGGGAATGTCTCAGTACAACAGTACTGCGCGGTCGATTGATGGGAAAAAAGCCCAGGCTGCGGCGGAAGCGGGCTTGGAGAACTACCTCGGTCTGCTTGTGCAGCGCACGGACCTCGACAAGACCATGATTGTGAATGGGGAGGCAACGCGGTCGGGAAATACTGTGTGCGGAGATGCTGACGACATCACTGCTGCGCACGCAAGCCTGGCCCAGACGTCTTGGTTTGCTGCCAACGCCGTGGACTGGTGGTTTCCCTGTGGCTTTGACAATTGGTACCCAGTTGATCCCGATGACTGGCCAATGGTGCAAGCCGGGACGGCCGGTGCCGGCGACGACATTTATATGTATTCAGTGGCTGTGCAACCGCGTCGTGGCAATGATCTTGTGGTGCAAGTTGCCGGGGCGCGGTCTGACCAGACGCTGAACCAGGGTGCGGTTCGTGTGATCGAAGCACTTGTGCGGCCTTCGTCTTTTGCGAAATACCAGATGATTTCGCAGGGAGACATTGTGGTGAACCCCGGCACAGTGACCGAAGGTGAGATCTTTTCTGCCCAGACTGTGTATCACTCGGGGCAGGTGCGCAACCGTGTCATCGCCAATGATGTGGCAGGCTGTACTGATCCTGGGGGCTGTGCTGGTTTTACCCTTCCAAGTGGTGACTGGAGGGCAGGAGCGACATGGGTCCTTGGCAGCAAAGGCCGTCTTGCTGCGGGGGCGTGTGGCGTGACCGAGGCGTTTTTTGATCACAAGACAAAGCCGGTGGGGTCTTGTCATGACTTTGATGACGGTGGGGCTGCCCCTGACTTCAGTAACGTGCGGGCGGCCCGGGAAGCGCTGCGAGACAAGGTGATTGGGGGCAGCGGCTTGTATCTGCCCGCTTTGTCTGCTCCTGATCGGGGCTACCGGCTTGTGCTGAGTGGAGACCAAATCACTGCTTATGTTTGCCGTGAGAGGGTTATTCCCGCCCCGCAACAAGGTGCCCGGGGAAGTGCTTCGGATCCGCCAGGGACACTGAACTATTTTGAGGACTCGATCGATTGCAACGCGGCTCCCGTGTCAGGTACTCCCTATAGTCAGGGGGGGCAGTTTTTCGTGTATTCTCCCATGTCTTTGCTGGTGGAAGGTTTTGTGACTGCCCGTGGGAATATGCTTTCTGACCAGGATATCTACATTGGTGGGGATATCTATTATGGGACAGATGACAATGAGAGCGACAGCGATCTGGACTCTTACGTATTGGGTCTTCATGCCCGCAGCGAGATTATTATTCCTGCCTGGGCAAAACAGGCAGGTGTGCTGCACATCAGAGCAGCTGCGATCGCGGAAGAAGGCAGTTACCATGACTCGTATGCGGTGGATGCAGCCGGGTTTCCCTCGTCGGGATGCACCATTGACGCAAGTTCTTGGAATGGTGCAGGCAAGATCTGCGCGAAAGATACGCTCGACTTTTTTGGCTCTTGGTACTCCTTCCTTTCGCCGGGCGTCGTCATGTTTGCGAACCGGCAGTATTCCTTTTATCCAGAGCTGGAGTACCTGGCCCCTCCGCTCTGGCCGAATGCCAGCAGTGAGTTCGATGTGGTCCGCTGGATAGAACGACACACCGACTATCACCCTTGCAATGATTATCGCGCCCAGAGCGGAGGCTGCTGAATCGTGTAGACGCGCAAGCGCGTCTACACGATTCATGGGACAAGCTTGTCCCATGAATATTTCGGGTGTGCGCATTTCTTGTGGCGGCCAATTCCGCTGGAACCTTCTCACACCCTGAATTCGGAGTGCCGTCAATGCTTTTCTCTGGTTGCTCTTGAGTTCTTGGGGCGTATTTTTGTTGTGTGTTGCTTCTTGTCTCTCCCCTCTGGCCCATTCTCTTTTGTTTCTTCTCCTCTCTCTTGTTTTGAGTCCTGTTGGAACGTGACCTGTATTGCCTCATGCCAAGAGTTCATGAAGAACCTGGCGTGAAGGGGACCTTTGCTTTTGTAAGGCTGAACTCTTCGATAGGATCGCCTCAGTAAAATTGGCTTGGTCTGTTGTGATCTGGCACAAGAACAGGACGTGCTGGGCCACGCATTTGCGTGAGAGAGAGGTTTGCCAGAGAAATCTGGTTGTCTACTGGCCTTCTGCAAGTTTCTCTACTGCCGCAAAAACGTGCTCTGTAAAAATGTGTGCGATTGCGATTGCGATGAGGATGTGCTCTTGGTGAGATGCGATCGAGCTGGGGGAGGCCCCAAGGACAGGAGCAGGGCGCGAGAGGGTGGTACTTGTGGGCGGGCGAAGAAAGTTTGGGAAGTCGCTGCGGCCGAAAGGAGCGGCAAGATGACCAGAACAGGATCCGGACATCCTGTGTGGCCGGTTATTTCGCAGTGCGCACAGTGCGCACAGTGCTTCGCAGGGAGGGCAGGATGACCAGAACGGGATCCGGGCATCCCGGAGGGAAGACGACCTCGCAGCGCTCGCGGCGACTGGCGAGTCTTGCGGCTGTTCCTGTGACAGAGTTGCAAGGGGTGGGGCCAAGTCGGGCACGAGGCCTGAAAAAGCTTGGAGTGCACAATATCCTTGATCTGCTCTGGCATGTGCCGCGACGTTACCTGGACCGAAGCCGGCAGACGCCGATTGCGGAGCTGCATACCGTACAGCCGACTGATGGCGAGCAGCTCACGTTGATTGCCACAATCGAGCGCCTGCGGAAACGTCAGATTCGCAGACGTCTCACTCTGTATGAAGCGACCTTGACTGATGAGACGGGGCGTTTGCGTGCAACTTGGTTTAATCGCAAAGGGTGGGAGCGGCTTGCTGCACCGGGCCAGACTGTTGCGTGCAGTGGCAATCTTGGGTGGTATCGGGGGCGTCCTTCTCTCGAAGTGCACGCGTTGGAGCCGGTAGGAGTGGTGGGGGCAACCGGGCGAATCGTGCCGGTGCATGCCGCGTCAAAAGAAGTTGGACCTGAAATTGTGCGCACTTTGGTGCGCGAGACTTTGCAGCGGGCGGGGCCGCTGCGGGATCCCATCCCGCCGGACCTCTTGCAGCAATACCGTCTTCTCTCTCGCACAGAGGCGTTTCGTCAGATTCATTTTCCTGACGATTTGGGGGAGGCGCGCAGAGCCCGGGAACGTCTTGTATATGACGAGCTTTTTCTGCTTGAGGCAGGGCTGGCGATTCGAAAGCGGCATCTGGCCGAGACGGGAACGGGAATCTCTCATACGGTGAACGGCCCTCTTCGCCAGGTTTTGATTGATCGGCTGCCTTTTTCTCTGACGGGCGCGCAGACGCGTGCTTTGGCAGAAATTGAGAAAGATCTCGCTTCCTCTCTGCCAATGCATCGCCTTTTGCAGGGAGATGTGGGCTCTGGCAAGACTGTTGTTGCCGCGTGTGCGCTGCTTTGCGCTGTTGACTCAGGTCGCCAAGCTGCGATTATGGCTCCAACTGAAGTGCTGGCTGAACAGCACTATGAAGGCATCTCTTCCCTTTTGGAGGGCCTTATGGTCTCTTGCCAAGAGGGCCTCCTTGGAGAACGGCCTTTGTGTATCGAACTTCTGACGAACCGCACCACAGGGGCGCAGCGTCGTGCGGTCTTGCAGGCAAGTGCCGCGGCACAGGTGGACATTTTGATTGGGACGCATGCCCTTATCCAAGAGGGTGTCTCCATTCCGCGTCTCGGTGTGGCGGTGATCGACGAACAGCATCGTTTTGGAGTGCATCAACGGGTTGCATTGAAAGACAAGGCTGGGGTGAGCGCAGAGAGTGCACTTTCTGTGCAGCCAATGGGCAGTGCTGTGCCCGAAGCTGCAGAGAGAAAGTCGGGAGCGTTGCCTTTCCTGCCGGGGGAGGTCGCATCAGGAGAGGCCGCGAGCCAGGGTGCCCCGGCGGAGCCCCTGCTTGTTCCGGATGTGCTCATCATGACTGCGACACCCATTCCCCGTACTCTTTCCATGACCTTGTATGGCGATTTGGATGTGTCCGTATTAGATGAGCTGCCGCCAGGCCGTCACCCTATTGTGACGCGGGCAGTACGTCCGGGACGGAGGCGGGATCGGGTCTACCAATATCTACTCGAAGAAGTTGCAGCAGGTCGTCAGGCCTATGTTATTTGTCCGCTTGTTGAGGATTCCGAGGCACTCGACGCGACGTCTGCAGTGGCGGAGTATGACCGTTTACGGGAAGGGCCTCTTGCGGAGGCGCGTCTCGGCCTTTTACATGGGCAGATGCGTTCCCCTGAAAAACATGAGATCATGGCGCGTTTCTATTCCGGTAAAATTGATGTGCTGGTGGCGACAACAGTCGTGGAAGTCGGGGTGGATGTGCCAAATGCCACGGTCATTGTGATCGAGGACGCGGATCGCTTTGGCCTCTCGCAGTTGCACCAGTTGCGAGGGCGGGTGGGGAGAGGACTCCACTCTTCTATTTGCTATCTCTTTTGTGATCCGCAGACTCCCGACGCGCAAAAGCGGATTGACGCAATGACTCGCTTTACTGACGGGTTTGCCCTCGCTGAAGTGGATTTGGAAATCCGGGGGGAGGGCTCGTTGTTTGGGGCTCGACAGTCGGGAGCGAGTGATCTGCGTGTGACACGACTCATAAAAGATTTCCGTTGGGTGGAACGAGCGCGTGAAGATGCTTTTGCACTTGTCGCGACTGATCCGTGTTTGCTCGCGTCTCGTCACGCGCTGCTGCGTGAAGAAGTAGGAATGCTGCTCGGGGAGGATGTGGAATGGTTGCTTCGTTCTTGATCCTGGGTTTTTTTGAGGAGGCTGATACAGCGTGTCCATGAGAGTAATTACAGGCAGTGCGAAAGGGCGGCGTCTTACTGCTCCGTCCGGAAAAGTCGTGCGACCTGCAACCGATCGTTTGAAAGGGTCTCTCTTCAATATTCTTTTTGATGTGGAAGGTGACTATGTTGTGGATTTGTTTGCAGGGTCCGGCAGCCTTGCGATTGAGGCGTTAAGCCGGGGTGCACGCCAGGCTGTCCTGGTGGATGACAATGCAGGGGCAACCCAACACCAGCAACGTAATCTCGATGTCTGTGGGTTGGCGGACCGTGCACGAATGTGCAAGATGGATGTGAACCGTTTTTTGCGTCAGGCTGGGGGTACAGCGGAGGAGAAGTGGGATCTTGTCTTCATTGACCCTCCCTATGACCTAAATATAAGCTATCTCACAGAAATGGCGGTTTTGCTGTCCTCTTCTGGCCAGTTGGGGCCGACGGCGCGTCTTGTGTTTGAACGCAGAACCGGCGATGGACCGCCTCCTCTCCCGCAGGGTTTCGGGGTTGTTGTCGAGCGTGCATACGGACAGACGACACTGTATGTAATGGAAAGAGTGTTCGAGGAAGATGTCTGATTTTGCGACCAAGTATGGTGTTGGGGGTTCGATCACAAGACGTGTTTCGTGTTGGTATCGAGTGAAACGCCAGTATGAGGAGGAGTGGGTAATGGACAGAACCAGTAAGATTGTTAAGGGTGGACTCAAGGAGTAGGCGACGTGACTTTGGCGCTGTGCCCCGGATCCTTTGACCCTGTGACAAATGGGCATCTTGACATTCTGGAGCGGGCGTCAGCCCATTTTGACCAGGTGCTTGTTGCGGTTGTCGCGAATCCATCCAAGAATTCTCTTTTTAGTCTGACTGAGCGTCAAAAGATTCTCGCATCAGTATTGAGTATCTATGAGAATTGTCGTGTTGATTCTTTTGAGGGCTTGCTTGTGGATTATGCCTCGCGCGAAAACGTTGACGTTATCGTGAAGGGGCTGCGGGCTGTGACTGATTTCGACTATGAAATTCAAATGGCTCAAATGAATTGTCGACTTTCGGGGATTGACACCTGTTTTTTTCCGGCTCGCAATGAACACTCCTATTTGTCGGCTTCTCTCGTCCGGGAAATTGCTCGCTATGGCGGGAAGGTGGAAGGTCTTGTGCCTCCACCGGTTGAAGAGGCGCTCAGGATGAAATTTACTGGCTAATTGTAAATAGTCTTTGGTATCTCTCCTGTGATAGCTGCTGCGTTCTCGGATCGCAACGAGGGGTGCTTGTTGTACGCTCCATGCGTCCAGTCTGTCCTGTCGGAACCGAAGAGTGTGCCAAGGCCTTTGGTGGCCAAAGAAATCTGGGTATGGTTTTCTTCTGCGTTTTCGTCACGTGTTCCGCTTCGGAGGTATCCGATGAATGAAGAACTCAAGGATGTCGCAGCCATTCTTGAACAGGTGCGTGAGCACATTATCACTGCTCGTCCTGTGCCTTTGTCGGCGTCTGTCATGGTAAATCCGAATGCTGTGGTGTATTTGATTGAAGATGTGATCGAATCGCTACCTGAAGAGTTCAAACGCGCGCGATGGATCATGAAGGAACGTGATGAACTACTTGACCGCGCGCGACGGGATGCAGATCGGATTATGTCTGAAGCATTGGAAGAGGCCAACCATGTGGTGTCGCAGCAAGAAATTGTGAAAAAGGCGGCGAGAACCGCCCAAGAGCTGCTTGATGATGCAAAAGATGGGGCGCGTACGAAAATTTTGCAAGCTGAGGATTATGTTGATCAGAAGCTCAGCCAGTTTGAAGCGTCCTTGCTGAAGACCTTGGAAACGATTGATGCCGCGCGTGTGAAGTTGCGTAGGGGTGCTGAGGTCGATGCCGATTTTGCAGAAGAATATTTTGGTGAGGAAGAAGGCGAGGAATTTGATGATTTTTCGCCTGATTCACGCCATGCGCAGGATGCTGTAGGTCCTTTTTTCGATCAAGATGTGCCCTGAGTTGGGCGTGTAGATGGGTCTTGACATGGGGTATGTAGATGCGGGAAGGTGTCGCATACAGAAGGTGGGGAGAAGAAGGCTCTAAAATACCTGTGAAGTGTGAGAACAGGATGCCTGGGCAAAAGGATGCCCGGGTAAAAGGCAAACGGTGCTGAGATTGATTGGCTGGTAGAATAGGACCAGTATGATATTCTGTTATAGTGTGGGTTTGAGTAGCTGTACTCAGTACCCCTTTTTGGGAGGGGAATGAGTTCACGTGTACATGTTGGCGGAATATTCGGTGTTTCCGGCGAGGTTCGTCCCTATGTAAGCGATGTGCAACTAGAAGACTTGTCGCTCTCGCTTTGTGAGGTGAACGAATCCATCCATCTCGATTTACAGCTTGAGGGGGTGGAAGACGGAATACTGGTAATCGGTGATGTGCACACTGTTGTTGATGTGCAGTGCTCTCGGTGTCTTACCGATTTCCGGCGAGCGATCCAGATCCACGTATCGGAGTTGTTCACGACGGACTCTGGGCTTTTGGAAGACGATGAATCCTATAAAGTCGAGGGGCTTGAGATTGATATGGAACAGCTTGTACGGGATGTGATACTGCTCCATCTGCCTGATATTGCTTGGTGTGGAGCGGAGCATGCCGGGAGATGCGCGCAAGGTTCACCTTCGGTACTTAGTGATAAAGTTCTCTTTGTTTCGGGCAATGGTGACCCTGTGGCCAAGGTAAAGACCGATCCCCGGTGGGATGTCCTCAATGTGCTGTTTGTAGAATCTGATAAGGAGTGTTGATGGCGGTTCCGAAACAACGGAAGTCGCGGCGGCGCACTCGACACCGTCGTTCTAATTTTAAAGCCTCCCCCCCTCCTTACGCGTCATGTCCACGATGCCACTCGGCGATTCGACCCCATCATGTCTGCGAAAACTGCGGCTATTACAAGGGGCGTACTGCTGTAGACATGGGATGATATGACGAGGGGTGATATAACGAGAAAGAATTAGGGAGAACATCTTTTGAGAGAGATCAGGCCGGCGGCTTGTTTCTCTCGAATGTTCCTCCTGTGAAGACGAAGTATGCGGGCAGGATTCGCGGTCTGGGATAAGTTTGAGGCTGCGTGTTGGATCGTGATACGGGTTCAGATAATGAATCTGGAGCGCGTGTCCGCTTTGCGAAGGATCGAGGCATGACGCAGCGACGACCGATTATCGCCGTCGATGCGGTAGGAGGCGAGAATGCTCCCGATGAAATCGTTGCGGGTGCAAGCCGTGCCGCGCGTAAAGAAGATGTAGACATTCTTTTTGTCGGCCCGGTTGATCTTTTGCCTACTCAAGTTTACCTGGAGCCAGGAATCTCTGTGCTGCCGTCTCAGGGGGCTATCGGTATGTCCGATGACCCTGTGAAGCAATTACGCAGACAGCGCCATGCCAGCGTGGCAGTAGCGTGCCGGGCAGTGCGAGATGGGATTGCTGACGCGGTTGTGTCGGCTGGTCCGACCGGTGCCACAGTGGCAGCGGCTCGTATCGAACTTGGTCGTCTGCCCGGTGTGCGCCGACCTGCAATTGCTTCGGTTTTGCCAGACGGATTGTCGCGACGAGGCCGGATTCTTCTTGATACTGGTGCACATTTGTCACCAAAACCAGCTTCGCTGCTTGAGTTTGCCAGGCTGGGTGTGGCTTTTGCGCGTGTGTGGCTTGATGGCTCACGAGAGTTTCCTGTCGCAGGATCTCCTGATTGGTCTCCTGTCGTAGGTCTTTTGAATGCAGGGGCGGAGCGACATAAGGGCAGCCATGCGCTGCGTGAGGCGTACCGCCTGCTTGAATTTTCAGAAATGCAATTTATTGGGAATGTTGAGGGTTGGGAGCTTTTCGACGGTCCTGCTGACGTGGTCGTGACCGATGGATTCACCGGGAATGTCGCGTTGAAAACAGCAGAAGGAGTGTCTCGTTTCATGGCAAGACAGCTTGCGTCATTGCTACCAGCCCAGAGCAGCCCGTTTGGCGACGTCGATCTACCGGATGCCGTGGGAGGTTCTCTCCTTCTCGGAGTGGGCGGTGTGTGCGTTGTTGGACATGGTGCAGCGAGTGCTGATGCAGTGTGTAATGCTGTTGGCCAAGCGGCTCGCGCAGTGCGTCTTGGTGTCGTTGACAACTTACGGATTGAGCTGGCGCCTCACGCGAGTCGGTGGAGCAGGGACGTGCGAAAAGGTAGAGATGTTCTTTCGGAGCAAACAAAAACCGATCATGTTCTGAATTTGCCGGATGCTGGTCTGCCGGAGAGGACATGAGGATGCCTGCGGAAACACACTCCTATCGTGAAATAAACAGAGAAGAAGTGCGTAGTGTGTTGCATGAGCACGCTGCCGATATATGGGGTGTGTCGGAGGCGGTACTTTCCGATGAGACTCCCCTGAAAGAAGATGCTTTGGGAGTCATGGAACTTGTGAGGCGGTGCGAGGAGGATCTTGCCGAACGCGCCCTCGGGTTTGACATCGATGATGAGATGAACGAGTGGGAGACGCTTGGAGACGTTCGGGCTTTTGTGGAAGAGTGCATTTGTCTGCAAAGTGCAATAGGAACGTGTGATGTCTGATTGCAAGAGTGTGAAAGAAAAAGATTTTCACACTGCTCGTGTGGAGCGTCCTTGCCCACTTCCTCTGCTTGAGGAGAAAGTGGGCTACCAATTCAAGAATGAAAGTCTGCTGCGGCAAGCCTTGCATCACAGGTCTTTTGTCGCGGAACACTCGGGAATTGAGTCGAATGAGCGGCTTGAGTTTCTCGGTGATGCGGTGCTTGGGATTATCATCACTGATGTCCTGTTTCGTCGTTGGCCGGATCTTCCTGAAGGGGCGCTTGCAAAGGCGCGGGCGGCTGTGGTGAGTTCAGAATTTTTGGCCGAGGCAGCTGCTCGGTACCAGTTGGGAGATTTTCTCGCTCTTGGGAAGGGCGAAGAGACCTCTGGTGGGCGTGAAAAACCATCGATCTTGGCAGATGCCCTTGAGGCTTTGATCGGCGCTCTCTACCTTGATGGTGGGATTGAGGCGGCGAAGGAGTTTGTCATTATTCTTGTGGATGGTCGCCTCGCAGACGCAGTTACCGGAGAAGGTAGCAAGGACTACAAGACGCGATTGCAAGAAGCGTCTGCGCAACGATGGTCGCAACTTCCTGTGTATACAGTGCAGGCGCATGGACCGGATCATGCGAAGCACTTTGAGGCAGAAGTTGTTTTGAATGGGATTTCTGCAGGATCAGGAAACGGGAGATCAAAGAAACAGGCAGAACAAGCTGCTGCTCGTGCTGCCTGGGAAATCCTCGAACAGGACTGCGAAGCTTTTGGTCCTCGTGGTCGGGGTCAGGTCGAAGAAAATAATACAGTCGACGTGCTGGTTTCTCGTGACAGTTTGCAGACAGAAGCAGTGGGGGCAGTGTTTTCCAAGACGGGCGCTCGCCTGTCTCCTGTTGTTGAATCTGATCCGGTGAGGACTGGGACATTCATTGAGGAGGATGCCGATGCCGGAACTGCCTGAAGTTGAAGTGATGCGTCGGGATCTCGATCGCGAAATTGCTGGTCGAAAGATCAAGTCAGTGGAAGTACGTGATGCGGCTATTTTTTCGCGTCATAAATCTAGTGACGAATTCGTGTCGATGATCGAAGGATGCAAGATCAAGTCGTTTGACCGAAAAGGGTTGAACATCTTAGGGAAGCTTGATGACTCAAATCTGCTTGTCGTGAATTTAGGAAGTTCGGGTCATATGGTGCGCGTCAAAGGCGTGAAACCTGCCCCGAGCGAGCAAACGAAAGTGACCATTCACTTCACGCAGGGCGGAGGTATTCGTCTCGGTGATGCCCGGGCGACTGCTGAAGTTTTTTGTATGCCCAAGAGCGAGTTTTTGGAGCTACAGGAAGTCCAGGACATGGGGATTGACCTTTTGGATGTCCCAATACCCTGGACAAAACTTGGTGCCATTCTGCGTAGCCATCGCTCGAAGCTGAAAGCTCTCCTGGTAAACCCGCGGGTTTTCGCAGGAATTGGGCCTGTTTATTCAGATGAAATTCTGTTTAACGCTGGCCTTATGTACGACCGTACGCCAGATTCTCTCTCTGCTCACGAGATTCGACGTTTTCAGCGTGCCATGCTCGAGACGCTCACCGATGCCATTAAATATCGGGGTATTTCTTTTGACGAGAATGACCGGGATATGTTCGGGGCCCGGGGCGAATATACCGACCAACTGAAGGTCTTCCAGCGCTTTGAAAAGGCATGTCAGCGTTGTCGCCGTCCGGTTGGGCGCGTGAAATTTCAGAAGCGTTATCATTTCTTTTGTCCTGCATGTCAATCCTAACCAGGCGTGTGCAAGCAGTGCGGAAAAAAGATTGACAGTGTGTTCGGCAAGATACGAAGGCAGCTGATGCTGCCTTCGTGCGCAGGAAAACCTAATGAAAGCCGCAAAAAACCGAGCAGGAAGGTTCGCCGGAACACAGCCTGAAAAGCGCGTACTTTCTTGAGTGTGGCAGTGCCTGTGTTTGTTCTCTGCGAGACGCGCGAAAAGGTTGTTCATGCTGTTGAAGCGTCTCCGTTTGCGGGGGTTTAAGTCTTTCGCCGATAAAACAGATATTGAGTTTGCTCCTGGCATCAATGTGGTGGTCGGACCAAATGGTTCTGGCAAATCCAATGTGGTGGACTCTCTTTCCTGGGTGATGGGTACCCAGGTGGTGCGGCAATTGCGCGGCGCCAAAATGGAAGATGTGATTTTTGCCGGAACGCCCAAACGTCAACCTTTAGGGCGTGCCGAAGTCGAGCTTGTGATCGATAACTCCTCAGGTCAGATTCCTGTTGATCTTGTTGAGCTCTCCTTTGGGCGTGTGCTTTACCGCTCGGGGGAGAGTCGGTACTCATTGAACGGGCAGTCTTCTCGTCTCGTCGATGTGGTGGAGCTTCTCTCGGATGCCGGTGTGGGCCGCACCATGCACAATATTGTGGGACAGGGGCGGATCGACGCTGTTTTAGCGGCCTCGCCGCAAGAACGCCGCTTGGTGATCGAGGAAGCTGCTGGTGTGCTCAAGCACCGTCAACGCAGACGGCGCGCGGCGAGACGCCTTGAAGAAGTAGAAAGCGACCTGGTTCGCCTGGAAGATTTGCGCAGGGAATTGGGCCGGCGTCTGCGGCCTTTGCAGCGGCAGTTGGAAGGGGCGGTTCGCTATGAGGAACTGTCCGCGGAACTAGATATTTTGTCACGTTGGCGGGCAGGGGAAGCCGTGCGCAGACGCCGGAAGGAACTGCACGCGATACGCGATGAAAAACAGCAACAAGAAGATCGCAAGCAGAAACTCGAACGCGAACGCGATACCGCCGCGCTCCGTCACCGCGCGGCGGAGCAGGGGTGCAGAGAAGGCGAAGAGGCACTTGAAGCGGGGATAGCGCTCCAGGGAGACATGGAGCGTATCGTCACCCGCTATCAGGGGATCAATGATGTGTGTGCTGAACGGGAACGGGGATTCACAGAGCGCCTCAGCCGTCTTGACGCGCGCGCGAGAGACGGTGGGAAGATCGATGTTTCGGCGGCCCGTGCCAAGGTGAAAGAGAACTTGGGCGATCTTGCAGTGGCAGGGGAGCGGCGTCGGGAACAACGAGAGGCGATAGAGGGTGAGCTTGCAGCTATCCAGGCGAGTTTGGCAGAAGTAGAGGCTGCTTGGCGTGCTGCCGGCCTTGACGATGACGATCGGCGTGCTGCTTTGGTGGCCCAGCATGAAGCGGTCCGTGCGTCATTGGATCGCCTCGGACATGAGCATGCTCGTCTTGTGGACCGCTTGCAAGCGACACAGCGGCGCCGTGGAGAAGTACGGATGGAGCAAGAGGCGTTCCCCTCTTCCGGCCACGACGAAGACGCTCTTTTTGCAGGATTACAAGACCGAAAGATTGCTCTTTCGGGCTTACTTTCTCGTGCTTCGCGAGAGCTTGCTCGACTCGAAGAGCAGGAACGACAATGGGGAAAGAAGGCGTCTTCTCTGCAGGCGCGAGCAGAATCTCTTGCCTCTGCTGTCTCCGAATCAAAAGCCGCGAAAGCCGCGCGAACCGCTTTGCGCACCCAGCATGGTCCGCTCCCGCGTGTCCGTGACCTTGTGCAGGTGGACGAGAGAATGGCGCGCGCGGTTGCTTCTGTGTTGAAAGACCTTATGGACGCGCTGCTTGTGCCGGATGGAGTAGCAGACAGTGCCATCGGGACTGTACGTGGGGTAAAAGGCGCCTCTCTTGTGATGGCGGAGCAGGTAGCTCCCCAAGCAGAAGAAGCAGAAGAAGCCGCGAAAAGTGGTCTTCTTGACGCAGTCATTGCGACAGAAAAGTCCTTGGCCCTGTCCGGCAGTTCGCGCGTGTTCTGTGTGCTGGATTTTGTCTCTACTCTTCCTGGCCCCCAGGCTGAAGCGGTGCAAAGCTTGCTCTTGCGGCATGGATCCGGAGTATTTCTGGTGGGTGAGGCGGAGCAAGCGCTCGCGCTGTCGCGCGCGCGACCGTCAGATGAGTTTGTCACTTTTTCTGGAGACAGGTTCCGTGGAGGAATCATGGTCTTGCGCTCGAACGAGGCCGGGAGGAAGGGAGATTCCGCATTTGGCGCGGTGCAAGCGCAGACAGAAGCGGATCGCGCTGCCGTGCGGGCGGGGCTCTGCGCAAATATGGTTGTGCGCTGGCGCGAGGAGCGCAATTCCCTGCGGACTGCTGTCGAGGAGATAACCTGTTCTTTGACGGAGGCAAAAAATCTTTTACAGGATCACCTTCGGAGGAGGGCAAGGCTTGCAAGAGAGCAAGAGGACCTCGCGAAGGAAGCAAGCAGTATCGAGGAGCAGGTTTCTCTGCTCGAGCGCCAGCGCGACCGAGAAAAAAACCGTGAGGTTGAACTCGCCGAAAGTGTGCGCTTAGCTGCTCCTATTGTGACGGAAGAAGAACAGGCCACCTTGCAACATCGCCGGGAGACTCTCGGATCCCAGGGGCGTGAGCTGCGGAACCGTCTTGTGGCTTTCGAACGGGAAGACGCTCGTGATATCGAGCGACGCCGTCAGTACGATGACCGTTTGGTGGAATTGTCGGTGAAAGATGAAGAACAAAAGCGTCAAGAACGTGCCGATGCTGCCGAACAATCTCGTATTGAAGGGTTGTCGCGCGCGCTCGCTCAAGTGCGTGGTCTGGTGAGCCGCGGATGTGCAGAGTCCGTGCGTCGTCGCGACAGTGTACGAGCAGATGTGCAGGAAGGACGCAATTTTCTGCAAGAGGTCCGGACGGAGGCCGCGCAGGCTCGAGAAGCATTTACGCAAGCAGAGAATGTTTGTGTTGTGCAGAATGAGGCGCTGCATACGCTCGCCCTGTCTGAAGCGCAAGCAAGCGCGCGCGTGGAAGCAGCAGAAGATGTTCCACGTCGAGAACTTCGTGTCACCCTGGAGGAAGCCCTGTCGGCCTCTCTGCCTCCGGATAAGCAAGCGGGGGAGGTGGATGACCGTATTGCCACTATGGAGAAGCAATTGAAGCGGCTTGGTCCGGTAAATCCGCTCGCGGTTGAGGAATACAGGGAGCTGAAAGAACGAGCTGACACCCTTGATGCAGAGCTTGCGGATGTGACCCACGCAAAAAAAGAACTTGGCAAGGTGATGTACCAGATAGATAAGAGTGTGGAAGAGATGCTTGTCTCCGCGTACGCAGAGACAAGCACACATTTTGCTGCCCTTTTTGCAGTGCTCTTTCCTGGTGGAGAGGGGCGTCTTACGATCACCGAGCCCGAAAACCTGCTGGAAACGGGAATTGAGATCGAGGCCCGGCCAAGCGGAAAGAGCTTGAAACGGCTTTCTCTTCTTTCAGGTGGAGAGCGTACTCTTTCGGCGATTGCTTTCTTATTCGCGGTGTTCCGGGCGCGTCCGAGTCCTTTTTACGTGCTCGATGAAGTAGAGGCGGCACTTGATGATCGGAACTTGCAGAGATTCTGTAATCTTCTTCGAGAATTTGGGCAAAATGCCCAAGTGATTATTGTCACGCATCAAAAGCCAACTATGGAGACTGCTGAAGTGATTTACGGTGTTTCCCTTGGAGAAGATGGTACTTCTTTAGTTTTGTCGCACCGTCTGAAGGACATTGGCGTGGAGTCTTAACCTTTGGTTTGTTTTTCCTTCATCGTCTGGCATGGTGGGGAGTGGGCTATGCAGTATCCTCATGGCGATGACTGTGCGTGCAGCATCCCAGGGGTGTTCGAAGACCAAGGCTTTTTGTGCTGTTGAAGGTGTTTTCTCGGACAGGTTTCTTGGGTTTCATTTCGAGGGCGCCAGGCTTGGGAAAGTTGACGAAACCGATGAGGCTGACACTGCAAGGCTGACACTGTAACGCTGACACTGCAAGGCTGACACTGTGCGATGAGTCCGATTCTTTTTTTTCTGTTTTTTATCATCCTAATTTTCGGCATGACTGCATTTTTCTTCTTTCGTTCTCGCCGTCCTCCGCCTGAACAAATTGCAGGTTATCCGGATGTCCCCGATGCACCAGGAAGATTGGCTTCTTCGGTTTTCCCGCGGGAGAAATCCGAGGACGTCTCTTCTGCAGAAGATCAGGTAGACCAGAAGGATGTTTCCGAGGATATTCTCTCCCCGGACTCAGAAGAGGA
>Ga0209633_10000287_pt1 | contig 60456 bp, 57 predicted proteins | sample Cruoilmetagenom1_FD_187290 | JGI IMG/M metagenome (GOLD analysis project Ga0209633, IMG submission 187290) | Oil polluted marine microbial communities from Coal Oil Point, Santa Barbara, California, USA - Sample 1 (SPAdes) (version 2) | ecosystem: Environmental > Aquatic > Marine > Oil seeps ... | reverse complement strand
GAGAAAACAGTGTTATATTTAGCATTTGAGAAAGGTGTTTTTTGTGTTGCACCACAAAGGTAACTTTGTGCTACAAATTTCCCTTTCTCTTTTTTAATGTTTAGGACGCTATTGTTTTTGAATTAATATTTTTTGTGCTTCAATGCGAGAGTCTACTAAAGTTAATAAACCTGTAATTTTTTCTTGTTCAGGAATTGAAGGAAAAGATAGTTTTATATTTGAAATTCGTTTTGCACTAATACTTAAAACTTTAGTTCCTTGAGCTTCTTTTTGAATTTGAAACCGAACACTATTAGACTTAAATAAATATCCTTTAAACCCTTTGTGAAAATAATTTTTCTTCGGTCTTGCTAAAAGCGTATGCAAACCAGAAAGTAATTTTTCATTACCTAAATTGTCAATTTCAATACTTTTACCAACGTCATTTAAATCTTCCGAAGCATCAGCAAAAACAATATCTCCTTCTTTACAATAAAAATCTTCTAAAATTCTATCTATTGAAATGTCCTTATTAATATATGGCACTATTTCTTTTGTAATATCAAACAAGGTTTGAAACTTCGTGTGAATATCACCATAATGAATGTTTTTCACAGTTCCATTTTCATAATTTAAATTTTCTCTCGAAAAGGAATTTGTCACTTTAAATTCCATCAAATTCCTCAAAACTTGCTTATTCCAATTTCCCTCAAACTCTGAAAATCTCAAATTAGGAACTTTATTTATTTCTTTTCTTCTGTGTGTCATTCTACTGTTTTATGTACTTAGCAATTTATCATTGAGGATTTATACCAATCAAAAAAATTAAAATACCAATCCTAATTCTTTAAAATAAACATCAATTTGCTGGTCTAAATCGGTACGTTTGGCTTCTAAGGTTTTTATTTCGCTCATTACAGCAGTTATATCTATGGGCTCTTCTTCTTCAAAAGTATCTACATAGCGAGGTATGTTTAGATTGTAATCGTTTTCAACAATTTCAGAAATTGGCGCTACATAGCTATATTTATCTTCGGCTATGCGCTCACGATACGTAGTTATTATTTTCTCAATATCTTCTTCACGCAACATATTTTGCGTTTTTACTTTGTCAAAATGTGCACTTGCATCAATAAACAATACATTTTCTGGGTTTTCTCTACATTTTTTAAATACCAAAATACAGGTTGGTATACTGGTGCCATAAAAAACATTTGCAGGTAAGCCAATTACTGCATCTAAATAATTACGGTCCTCAATTAAATAGGTGCGGATATGTGCTTCTGCACTTCCTCTAAACAATGCGCCGTGTGGTAGTACCAATGCCATTGTACCATTTTCGGCTAAATGGTGAATCATATGCTGTACAAAGGCAAAATCTGCTTTGCTTTTAGGTGCTAATTTACCGTATTGACTAAAGCGGTCGTCACTTGTAAATAATTGGTTGGCGCTCCATTGTGCCGAAAACGGCGGATTGGCTACAATGGCTTCAAAACGATGTTCTAAGTGCTGTGGATGCTCTAAAGTATCTTCTTGTTTAATGTCGAATTTACGATAATGCACACCGTGCAAAATCATATTCATACGAGCTAAGTTGTAGGTGGTTCGGTTTAATTCTTGTCCGTAAAAATTATTTACTTCTTCAACTTCTTTAGCAACACGTAACAATAGGGATCCACTGCCACAGGTTGGGTCATATACTGATTTTAACTTTGTTTTACCTGTAGTAACTAATTTAGCCAAGACCATTGAAACTTCTTGAGGCGTGTAAAATTCGCCAGCTTTTTTACCTGCGCCACTTGCGAATTTCCCTATTAAATATTCGTAGGCATCTCCCAATACATCTAACTCTGTATGTTCTAATTTAAAGTCAATTTTATCTAAATGAAAGAGTACTTTGGCAATAATTTCATTTCTTGCTTTTGGTGTTTTTCCTAATTTGGTAGAATTTAAATCCATATCTTCGAAAAGATTATCAAAATCTTCTTCGCTTTCTGTACCCATTGTACTGTTTTGGATGTTGTTTAGGATTTTTTGAAGGTCTTCTAAAATAAAATTACTTTTAGTATTGTATTCATTTTCACTTTCAGCTGCCAAATTATAGGCTTCGTCATTTTCAGAACTGTGATTTCCTCTTTTTGCTACCTCCGAAAATAATTCAGAAGGTTTTAGAAAATAACCTAATGATAGCAATGCATCTTCTTTTATAGCTGTAATATATTCTTGACCTTCGGCTGTTTCTTCTTTAATTTCTTGAAACAAGAATTTGTCGCCACCTTCTTTTAATATTTTATTGGCATAAATAGCTATTTTTTCAGATAGGTATTTGTAAAATATAAAGCCTAAAATATAATCACGAAATTCATCGGCATTCATCTTTCCTCTCAGCGTATTGGCAATATTCCAAAGTTGTGCTTCTAATTGTTTTTTATGGTCTTCTGACATTTATATTGTTTTTTTTTTATTATTATAGATTTTATTTAAGAATACTAAAAATGAGTTTTGTTATAGGTAGCCAAAACTTATTTTTTTGGGTTGGTTTTGGCTGATTATACATCAATAAATAAATCATCCATAGTTAGTTCATTGGTTACAAATTGTTTTTTGTATTGGTTGTTTATCAAACCGTAGGTAGTTATAAAAGTGATGTATACGTTTTTTTTTGTACTTGTGCTTTGAGTAAAGGCATTTTTTTTGGTGGCTATTTCTAAACCATATTTTTTATCGAGTGGATAGGGTGCATTGTAAAATTTCATTTCACAAATATTAATCACATTATCATCACGATCAATTAATAAATCTATTTGAGCACTGTTATTTGTATTTTTTTCAATCCAACTACCGTGAACAGAATTAATGCCTGCAATTTTAAGCCCTTCTTTAATTTGGTCGATATGTTTTATACAAATGGTTTCAAAACTAAAACCTGCCCATATTTTATAAGAAGGTTGATTGTAAAGTTTTGTCCATACGCCACTTTTTGCAGGTTTTGAATTTTCAATATATTTAATGTAAAACATTGAATATTCATCGGCAAGTCGGTAAATTGAATCTTTTTGACCACGATAAGGTGTGTAATTTTCAATAAAACCCGATTGTTCTAATTCTTGAAGTACTTTGGTTAATGTGCCACCAGAGCCAATATTGCTTTTTTGCATTATATCGGTTCTTGTTAATCCTTTACGAACAGCAGCTAAAGTTCTAATAATTGTTGAATGGTTTTCGTGGTGGTCGAAGAGAGAAGCAAAAACATTGTCAAATTCGGTTCTAAGAAATCCGTCTTTGTTGAAGCATAAACGATCAAGTGATTGTGCTACGCTTTCACCAGGTAATAACTTTTCTAAATAATGAGGCACACCACCCATTGCCATATATATTTGTAATATGTCGTATTGGGTTAATTGAATGTTGTTGTGCTTTAATAATTGCTCGGTTTCATATAAATTAAATGGTAATAATTGAATTTTTTCAGAAAGTCTGTTATGAAGTCCACCTTTACTTTGTATGATATTTTTTATCATATAAGAAGCAGCAGAGCCACAAATTACAACTACTAAATCGTTTCGTTTAGAAGCGTAACTATTCCAAAAATTATCAAAGGCAGGTAAGAATCCAGATTTAGGTGTATCTAACCAGGGAAATTCATCAATAAAAATAACTTTCTTTTTTTTGGTTTTAAGGGAATCTATGTATAAACCAAGTTGGTGAAAAGTTTCAATCCAATTTTTAGGTTTTTTAAAGCTATAATTTTTACTTGATAGTTTTAAATGAAAATTGTTTAGTTGTGTTTTTAAAGGGACTTTATAAATCCCTGAAAATTCAAATAAAATACTATTGAAATAGGTGTTTCTGATTAGGAAAGTTTTACCAACTCTTCTTCTTCCGTATATTGCAATTAGCTGAGATTTATCGCTTTCTAAAGCATTTGATAGTATTGTTATTTCAGCTTTTCTGCCAATTATTTTATCCATAGCGTGTTGTTATAGCCAGCCAAATGTATAAAAAAAAGATATGTTTTGGCTACTTATAATGATATTTTTGAAAAGTTTATGCAAATGATTTGTAATGTTTTTCTATCATTACTTGAATATCTTCAATTTTGTAATAGATTTTATTTTCTATTTGAGCAAAGGCTATAAGTCCTTTGTTGCGCCAATTCTTTGCAGTACTGTTACTTATTTGCATTAAGCGTATAAAGTCTGCATTGTCAATTATTTGTTTTTCTAAGATTGAAGATTGCAATTTGTCTAACTTTTTTATGGTTAGCTCTAACTTGTTTTCAATTTCTTTTAGCTTTAATTTGTCTATCTCTTTTATTTCCATTTTTATAATTGTTTTTTACCCCTGTTTTAACCTATATTACAAGTTGTAAATTATTAGTTATTTATACTGAATTGAATTTGTTGATTTAGTTTGTTGATAATTTGATTTTGGAACGAATTATTATTTAATTTATTCAGAAGACTTTTGTATTCTTTTCTGTCCTTTTTATAGCTATCAGGATGTTGTTTTTTAATGCCGTTTAGCACTTCTATATCTTTGAATGTAGCTAATAGCCGTTTTTCTTTTAAAGTTGTTTCATTTAAATTAATTGTTGGTTTCTTCTCTATTTTACTGTATTTATCAAGTAAATAGTTTGCTAATTTTTTATATTTAATTGGATTTAGAAGGTCTTGAACCATATAAATACCGATTTGATTTTGACCTCTATTAAAATTATTCATCCGTTTTACGTCAACTTCAAACCTAAAATACGGTTGATTTAAATTGATGTTGTTGTGGTGTTTTACTTCTGTTGTTTTATTGTAGCCTTTTACATCATACTCAGTAAGAAAATATTTTAAACCATACATTTTATTTCTGCTTAGCATTGGAATAGGAGATTTATTAGAAAAGCTCATCCAGGTATTTAGTATAGGATTTGCAGCTTCTTGAATCACCGTACCCATTGCTATTTTTTTGACAGCTGCCTCATAAATGTTAAACGGAAGGCAGTTATTTAATTGTTCAAAGGCATCTACTACTTGGTTGTATGTAAATGAGTTATAATTATTGTCCATATAAAACTTTTGTAATGAATTGGTTATTGTAAATTCATAATCTCTAATAGATAAATTAAGATTCTTTAATTCTGAATAATAAGTGGTTAGGCAACCAAATTTGTTAAATTTTGGTTTCCAAAGTAAACCGTACCACTCAAAAGGCCCTTTACACCCTTTCTCAATTTGTATTGGTAATTGGTTTAGTTGATGCACTATTTTAATAGTGTCGTACAACTATTACCTTTTGTTGATTGAAATTAAAGCTTGATCTAATTCACTTTGTTTATATCTGATTAAATTACCTAATCGGTAAGGTTTTAAAATTCCTTTATTATTCCAGTCAGTTAAAGTGACTAAAGAAATTTTTAAAATTTTAGCAACCTCTCGTCTTGTTAAATACTCTGGGGGTAAGACAGGTTGAAAGTTTTCTGAAAGTTTTACAAATTCAGCCCTAATATCAGAGATGATACTTTCTTTAAATTCTTGTGGATTTACTCCGTGTAATTGTGTGATTTTTACTTCTTGCATCGTTATATGTTTTTAGATTCAACGATGTAAAAGTATAATGAGGTTTGTCTAATTTTACTACTGTAGTAACTACATTAAGTACTACAATGTTAATTTAAACCTTCTAATATTTGTTTAATTTTATCATTATCTTTCTGATAATTACTATTTAGGGCAGAGGGTTTTTTTTCTAATTTTCCCAGATTAACTCTTATATTTTGAGAATTTAAACCTGTAATTAAACTAATTAATTCCGCTTGTTTAGTTTTAGGAAGTTCGCTCATCTTTGAATCTACTAAAACCTGTAGTTAATCCAGTAAAATGACAATTTGATTTGAGGAAAGTTGGTTAGGTTTGTTTTGAGATTCTTCACCGTTACCCTTAATATGATTATAATCGTTTAATGTATTTTTAATTTCCTCAATTTTGTGTTTTAAGAATTTTATAAAATTATTTGCTATAATAAAAATTGAATACGGTAAGAAAGATAAAACTTCGTGTCTAATATTAGCAAGTAACATCTCAAATAAATCAACTATATCATATTCAATTTTTTTAATTTTTGTTTCTTTATGATTATTTAAGTTACTCATAAAATTATTTTCAAAAACATTCACATTAACAATATTGTTGTTAATATTTTGAGTTGAATAATATCTTGAGCATTTTTCATCTACATAGAAATCGTTTTTTAATTGTTTTAATGGAATTTGGATTAATTGAATGACGTTATTTAGGAAATTTAGTTTTTCAAAATCGTTTGTAAAAGAGGATAATTTAAGAAAGACTTCACTTGTTGCACTATTGTATAGTACTTTTATATCTTCAAGAATGTATTTTCTTTCTTCTCTCAAAGTGTCTATCTCTTTTTCGAGATATTCTTTTCCTCTATACGTTATCAATTCCGAATAAAGGTCAATATCAGCATAGGCTTCATCAATTGGAGTTATAAATTCAAGATAGTAATTCTTACTGAATGCTTTTTGTAATTCAAGTACAGCTTCCAAGCGGCTAAATAATTTGAAGGGTTAGCAATTTTTTTATAAAAGTAAAAATTATTTAACAACTTTCATAGTTAGTTTTTCATAACTATTTTCTTCTTTTTGTTTTGTCCAGTATTCTTTTAGTTTATTGGCATTTTCTTTGGACGTTGTTTTAATGTATCGTAAAAATTGGGTTTCTGTTGTATGACCTGTTATACCCATAATTACCATATTTGGAAGTTCACCATATAAGTTAGTTGCAAAACTTCTTCTGCAAATATGAGAGGTTACTAATTCGTATTTAGGATAAATACCTTCTTTTTTTCTGTTGGTGTCTTTGTCAATTTTACTGCCCTCAACTTTTTCAGTAAGTTTTGCAGCTTCGCATACATCTTTAATGTATAAATTGAATTTCTGGTCGGAAATTTGTCTTGGAAAACCATTTCGTTTTTCAAGTATTTCTTTGACTTGTGGATGCATTGGAATTACTACTTCTTGTCCTGTTTTCTGAGTTTAAATTTCAATATATCCGCCTTTAATGTTGGTTTGTTTTAACCTTAAAAAATCGGAAATACGTAATCCAGTTCTTAAACCAATTATAAATAAATCCCGGGCATTTTCAAGTTTTTCATCCTCTTTAAAATTATGCTTGTAAATGGTATTTATTTCGGTGTCGCTTAAATAAATATCTTTTGATTTTTCTGTTGGCACAAAAAAGTTAGGGTGATTTATTTCTTTGTTAACCGGTAAACCTTTTAGAAGTGCTTCTCTGGCAATTCCTTTTAAAGTGCTTATATATTTACCTACTGTATTGGTGCTTATTGTTTCTTCAACTTTTAGGAATTGAACAAAATTCTCATAAAATGTAAGGTCTAAATCCGTAAACTTTATTTTGGTTTTAGCGTATGTTTCGTATGCTTTTAACTTTTTTAATAGGCTATTGTATTTTGTAATAGTAGAGCTACTAACAGGTTTGTTTATACCCTTTATTAGGCGAGTTGGAGCTTTTTTAATGAAAGCATCTGTAAACGGTACAAAATATATCTCATCTGTAACACTTTCGTTTAAAGGTCTATTGAAATGATTTGCAATTTTTTGTTGCAGCCATTGTTTATCTATATAAACTCCTGTTGCATTGTCTAAGTTAAATTCATCTAAAATGAATTTTTTTAAGTCGGATAGGTGGCTGTTAATTAAATCCTTCGTTTTATCACCAGAAGTGTTTTTGATTTTCTGTTTTGTAGGACTCCAAGTATTAGGGTCAATTTTAAAATCTGTTGAAACGGTTAAATCAAATTTTCTTCCGTTTTTAAATCTAATTAGAATATTTGAGTAAAATAATTTACCCTTTACGAGATAATTTAGTGTAGACATAATCTTTTATAGCTTAATTTTTTAGTAATATAAAGATACGAAAATATCCCCACATTATCCCCTCTTTGATTTAATTTGTATATGATTCACCTAATTTTTCTTAATTTGTAAATACTTAAACCCCCTTTATTTACAGGGGTTGTGAGAGGTTTTGGTTAGGTGAGGTTAAGTAAAAAAAGGTATCTGTTAGTCCCGTCCAGACCGCTTTTAAATTTCAAAAGCCTTATAAACATTGAGTTTGTATGGCTTTTTTTCTTTTTAGGGGATGAATGAGGGGACGAATTCTTAAATAATACTACTACTATTATTAGAAATTATTTTTATTTATGAATTATTGATTTTAATTTATTTAGTACTTTAATCAAAAATTAAATTTATGAGAAATATAATAATAGTAGGAAATGGATTTGACCTAGCACACAATTTACCAACTTCATATTCATTATTTATAGACAATCTTATTTTAACTGAATTCAATAAGAAAAGCAGTGACTTAATACACCCATTTTTTAGTAAGTCAATTGGAGAAATCGCAAATAAAAAATTAAATGAAAGAACAGTCAAATACATTGCAATCAGCGGTAAAGAATTTTCATTTACTACAAGTAATATTTTTTTAGCCGATCTAATACAACAAAAGGGGCAAAATAAAAAAAATTGGAGTGATATTGAAGCCTTTTATTATGAAGTTCTTTTAAAAACGAATGATACTTCTCTTATTCTTTTGCAAAGGGACTTTGAAATAATAAAACAAAAATTAATTAATTATTTAAATTCAATATCTAAGGTTTCAAAGGCGAATATCAATTTTGAGCATTTCTTTAGTCATAATTATTTTAGTAATGGAGAAATTCAAAATAATCTAATTCTTAATTTTAATTATACTAATACGTTAGAAAAATTATACGAGAATAAGCTTGAAAGATTTAAAATAGAACACGTACACGGTAAATTATCAAATTTTGATGAGGGTTATATAGTTTTTGGTCACGATATGTCTATAGAAACATATAGAAGTTATATTGATATTAAAGATGAAGAGTTTTTTAAAAATATTAAGTTTATAAATTATAGGTTGAACTCTAAATTTGAAATATTAAAATCGTTTCTAAGTAAAGAAAGCTTTTTTAATGTTTTTGTTATTGGACATTCGTGTTAAATTTCTGATAATCAAATGCTTAAAAGTATTTTTGAATCTAAATATCTAAATCAAGTTTCTATTTTGTATTATAAAGAGAATAAAAATTATTTAAGTCAAAGAAGAAATATTGACTTTATTATGAAGGATACTAATGTAGATATAGATAGTAAGATAAAAAGTGTTCCTTCAAATTGTCAGATTCCTTTATTTGATGATGATAGTTTGATTTCTGGAATGTTTAAGAGTAAAATAGATGAAATATTAACAGGAGACTCTTTTGGGGATAAAAAACATTACCATTTTTAATAAATATTGTTAATCTTAATTCAATATTTCAATCTATGTGCGTTTTTACATTTGATTATTTATAGATTTCAATTTGAATAATTAGGGCTATAAATGATAATTTATATTGATTAATTATTATTTTTGGGCTATTAATAAATAGCTATGAGTAAAAATTGCAAAAATTGTGGAAGTACTGATTTACCAATTGTTGCCAATAGACTTTGCCAAAGATGTTTAAGTAACCAAATTGAAATAAATCTTTTAAAAAGAGGACGTAAATTATTTTTTAGCCCGACTTATTTAATCGATAATTATTTGTTAAAAAAGATTTCTGCAAGGAAAATAGCGATTGATAATAATGTTACTCCATCTATTGTCAGAAGGTATTTAGCACTATTTAGAATTCCAATTAGAAGCCAGATGGAAGCTTTAAGTAAGTCTTTTGACGAAAATATATTTAAAAAAATGTCTTCACAGGGGGCTTTTTTATTGGGGTATATTTTTACAGATGGAGATTTTTTGTTTAATGAAAACACTAAAAAGTATTTTTTAAGAATTTATAGTAAACATAAAGAACAAATAGAGAAGATTAGAATTATTTTAAAGACTGATGCTAAAATTCAACACAGAGAGGAAAAGAATTATGGAGAAATAGTTCAAGGGGAAATTTACTTTTTGCATATTGGGAATCAATCTATTATTTCAGATTTAATGGATTTAGGTCTAACAATACATAAAAATGTAGATGCTAAATTTCCGAAAATCAAGGATGACTTAAAACATCATTTTATCAGAGGATGTTGGGCTGGAAGTGGAAATGTTTCAATCTATAAATCAAGTGTAATGTCTTCAATTATTATTGGATCATATGATTTTATGGTTGAAATAGAAAATTTTTTAAATTCAAATGGTTTAAAGAAAAGGAATATACACAAGTTGATACAGTCAAAAAAATCGTCATACATGATAAAGTATGCTCATTCAGAAAGTGATAAATTATATAGTTTTCTTTATAAAGGAAAAACTAATTTAACGATAAGTCAAAAACAAGAAAATATATATAAGTCCTATTTCAAAAGAAAAGGTTGTAATCAAAATTAATAAAATGAAAAATCAGCAAGAATTTATTATTAAGTTTATAGATAGATATTATCAAAAAAGCTTAAGAAAAAGGAGATCTTCAAAAAATCAAGCGAAGTATATTGCTCATTCTATGAATAATGTTTTTAAAAAACATTTTGATAGAAAAGTTAAGTTTGACGAGAAAGAAATATATGATGCTTTTAAAATTAAAGGATTCACAATAATGGAATCTACTACCAAGGATTTTACATGGGAAAAATTTCACTCAGGGGATATTTTGATTACAGATAATCTTTATATTAATATTGTGCCTCAATGTAATCACGACCTAAGAAGTGTAATGAAAAGAAGTTTTCCTGATTCTTGGCATATTGAAACAAGACAGAGGTTAGAAAATATAAAAATTGATTTGGGTGAATTTTGGAAAGAAAATAAACACCTTATGGATTTGTGATTTCTATTTCTTTCTTTATTCTTATTATCCAATCTTTTGTAAAGAGGTAATGTGTTACGGTTTAAATCAATCACTTTAATATTGATTACAGGGTTTTTAGGGTCTCTATCTTTAAACTCTTTTAATACAGCCCCAAGTCGTTTAAATTGGTCGGTAAATTCCTCTTTAGTGTAAAAATCAGTGTAGAGTTGTGAAACTTTTTTAGAGCAATTCCATACTTGACAATTAAATTTTGCATTATTTTTAGTTACGTATTTTGTAACATAGCTTGTAATTCTTCTAATATTATTCGTGTTTAATTGTTTTACATCAAAAGCGGAAGACGGTTTAAAATCTTTTTCTCTTGGTGTTATGCCGTTTTTTTGTTGTAGCGTTAGCCAGTAGTTCCACCACATTTCAATTTTCCAAAATTTGTTAGTTATCATATGAAAATGAGGATTTCCCTTAAATTCATTGTTTTTCGTTTGTCGTTCTACAACCCATACATATTGAAAGTCATTACTGCGTTTTTTTACGTTATCAATCAAAAGCTATTTTTGTAGCTACTAAAACTGGATTAAGGCTTGCCGATTCCATTTTATGATAGCTTTCAACAAGAAGACCATTCATTAAAGTAATTACATCTTGCCATTTTGCTGATATATGTTCAGATAATGGTTCTCCAGTTTCCCTATCGTGTTCACCTACAAAACCACCCTCTGTTCTGTAGCCATTTTAGTAAATCGGCTGTTTTCAATAACAATTTGTTGTAAGCGTTCTAATTCTTCTAAACTTAACAGCTTAATTCCTGCTTGATCAATTGCTTTTCCCCAGCGTACAGCTCTACTATTAGTTGGGTTTTCACCTTCAAGGGTAAATGATGCTTTTGAATCTTTAAATAGCAAAAATGCTGAGCACGTTGTAACACATCTTTTCTGATAGATTTTAAATAGGTGTTCTTGCGTTCTGATAAATTGTTAGCAATGTATTTTTCTAATTTTTCTGTTTTATAAATTAAAGGGCAAAAATTAATTGTTTCAGGTAAATTGTTTACTATTCGATGGCGCGATGATTTTTTACCGGCTATTGCATATTGAATTTTTTCATCAATTAATGGCGTGAAATTTCCTATTTTTAAATTGGGGATATTTAATTGTTTATTGAATAACCATTCGTATAAACACCATATTTTTCTACTGCACTGCCCTAATGGTTCAATTTGAATTAATTTAGTTATTTCATTTTCACTTAAACATTTAAACATTTTTTTAAAAAACAATAAATTAATTCCTTCATAGCGTATAGCAAAGATTAATTGTTTGTATAGCGATTCATCTGGTTTGTGACGAGGTGTAAATATTCGCCAACTATCTATTATGTATTAGCGGTTTTTTTCGCTTATTAATGCTATTTGATTTGGTAGGGATATAGCAAAGTTGTAAAATGAAACTAAACTCCATAGCTTACTAAAAGTCCTTTTTCAGGAGCTGTTCTTCCGTGAAAAGTAGTTGTGATTTGTAAAAAACACTTATTTTAAACTAAATAGAAATTAAGATAGTAGTTTACTATATTTCGGTGCATTAGGCTTGTCATTAAACTTTGGAGAGCTTACGAAATTTTCAATATAAATTGCCCAACAATCGTATTCGCATTTTGCAACTTCTCCATAATTCTTAAATTGCTTGGTGAAGGATTTTTAGTGTTGCATTTGAAAGAGTGTATTGCAACATAAATATTTTCTTTAACTTCTTCATGGTTTTCATATTTGTACAAAAATCTATCAGCACTTCCGTGATGTGTTCTAATCTTTTTAATAGTTGCTCAAATATACGTAAACAACTTCTTACCACCTTTAGAATTTATCATTCCTATATATTCTAATTCTGGAATAAAACAAAATTTATGTAGTATTTTTTTGAAACGGCAATACAGTATATATACTTTGATAATATATTGATTATCAATGTTATGTGTTTTGCACATAGTTTATGTTACTAAATTTTTGTCAAAAAACTTTAAGAAAGGGTTGGTTTTTAATCTTTTAAATTTTTTGATTTAACAATATTTTAGACTTATTCAGCACTTTATAAATTGGTTTTAAGAAAATAATAGTTAATTTCGCATTCAGCAATAAAACTGCACTTATGAAAGGAATTATTTTAGCTGGAGGTTCTGGAACTCGATTATATCCAATCACCAAAGGAACTTCTAAGCAACTGCTTGCAATTTATGATAAACCAATGATTTATTATCCACTTTCAATTTTAATGCAATCGGGTATTACGGAAGTGCTAATTATTTCAACGCCCCAAGATTTACCAACTTTTGAAAAATTATTAGGGAGCGGTAAAAGTATTGGTATGCAATTTTCTTATAAGGAACAACCTTCACCAGAAGGATTAGCACAAGCATTTATTTTGGGAGAAGATTTTATTGGAAAAGATGATGTTTGTCTTGTTTTAGGAGATAATATTTTTTATGGAGCTGGTATTGAAAATTTATTAGATGATGCGGTTAAAACTGTTTCTGATGAGCAAAAAGCAACTATTTTTGGATATTACGTACAAGACCCAAATAGATATGGTGTTGCTGAATTTGATACTAAAGGAAACGTAATTAGTATTGAAGAAAAACCCACCATGCCAAAAAGCAATTATGCCGTAGTGGGATTGTATTTTTATCCTAATGATGTAATAAGAATTGCTAAAAAAATAAAGCCATCAGAAAGGGGAGAATTAGAAATCACCACCGTAAATGAAACTTATTTAGCTCAAAATAATTTAAAATTAGAGGTAATGGGAAGAGGATATGCTTGGTTAGATACCGGAACACAAGACTCCTTATTAGAAGCCTCTAATTTTATTCAAACCATTGAAAAACGCCAAGGATTAAAAGTAGCCTGTATTGAAGAAATTGCCTTTGAAAAAGGCTATATAAGTAAACAACAATTAATAGCATTAGCCGAAGAATATAAAAATAATGATTACGGTAGGTATTTAATGGGGTTGATTAAGTAAAGGATAATTATAACATTGCGTCATTTTGTGCTTGACACGGAACCTCTTTTCTAATTTTAAATTTTTTTAAAATAATAGTGTTTAAATAATGCAGAATTTAAAGATAAAATGAAATTTATAAAAACAGACATTCCTGACGTTGTTATTTGTAAACCAAAAGTTTATATAGATGAGAGAGGCTATTTTTTTGAAACCTTTAAAAAAGATGCTTTTGAACAATTTATTGGACGAGAAGTAAATTTTTGTCAGGATAACGAAGCTAAATCAACAAAAGGTGTTTTGCGAGGATTACATTATCAATTACCACCATTTGCACAATCAAAATTAGTGAGAGTAATAAAGGGTAAAGTGCTGGATGTTGCAGTAGATATTAGAAGAAAATCTGAAACTTTTGGTAAATATGTAGCCGTTGAATTAAGTGAAACTAATAAATGGCAGTTATTTGTTCCACAAGGATTTGCACATGGATATGTAGTGTTAAGTGATGAGGCTATTTTTGCATACAAAGTAGATAATTATTATCATAAAGAATCTGAAAGAGGTATTTTATACAATGATAAAACCTTACAAATAGAGTGGAAATTTTCCAAAGAAGAATTATTAATTTCGGAAAAGGATAAAAATCAAGGTGCTTTTGACAAATCCGAGTGTTTTTAATTATTTTAAGATGATAAATATTTTAGTAACAGGAGCAAACGGACAGCTTGGTTTAACACTAAAAAGTATACAAGAAAATTATGCTATGTATACCTTCTTTTTCACGAAAAAATCTGAGTTGGATATTACAAATTCTTCTAAAATTGAAAATTTTATTGTAAAAAACCATATTGATATACTCATAAATTGTGCTGCTTATACCTTAGTTGACAAAGCTGAAGATGAAAAAGAGTTAGCAAATAAAATTAACCATATAGCGGTTAAAAATTTAGCGAAAATATCTAAAAAGTATTCGATTAAATTAATTCACATTTCAACCGATTATGTTTTTGACGGAACTTCAAAAATACCGTATGTTGAAACCGCAATTACCAATCCACAAAATGTGTATGGAATATCAAAACTAAAAGGAGAAAGAGCTATACAAGAAATTAATCCACTAAATTCAATAATTATTAGAACTTCATGGTTGTATGCTGAATTTGGTTCAAATTTTGTAAAAACAATTCTTAAAATTAGTAATGATAAAGATAAAATTCAGGTAGTTTCAGACCAAATAGGTTCACCAACTTATGCTAGAGATTTAGCAGAAACTATACTTCAAATTATACCGAAAATAAAAAATGAAAATACTGCGGTATATCATTTTTCTAATAAAGGAAGTTGCAGTTGGTATAATTTTGCTGAAGAAATTGTTAGACTTTCAAATCATCATTGTAAAGTAGCACCTATTGAAGCCGTAAAATTTAATTCAAAAGCAAAAAGGCCAAAGTATAGTTTATTAAATACTAATAAAATTCAAAATACGTTTGGTATAAATATTCCAAACTGGAAAGATTCTTTAAAAGATTGTGTTTGTGAACTTGAAAATAAATAAAGTAATTATTAATTAAACATAAACCCAGACTTAAACTAAAAACTGTTTATAAATTGCAATGAGAAATTTTAAAAAATATGATATTTGGATAGATGCTATGGATTTAGTAGATACGATTTATGATTTAATAAAAAACTTACCAAAGAAAGAAAACTTACCAAAGAAAGAACAATTTGGGTTGATTTCTCAAATTACTAGATTGGCAGTTTCAATTCCTTCAAATATTGCAGAAGGAGCTTCAAGAAGTTCGGAAAAAGATTTTGGAGGTTTTTAGAAATAAGTTTAGGTTCAGCATTTGAATTAGAAACTTAACTTAGAATAGTTGAAAAAAGAAAATATTTAAATAAAGATAAAACGGATAATTTGTTATTAGAATTATAGAGTTTACAGAAAAGAATAAGCGGTTTTAGGAAACTATTACATAAATAATTCAAGTTTTATTTCTATGAAGTTAAGCTCAAAGTTTAAGTCAGTGTCAAAGTTTATGTTAATAATATCAAAATAAAATTATGAAAACCATTTTAATAACCGGAGGTGCCGGATTTATTGGATCAAACCTAGTAGCATATCTTGTTAAAAAATATCCAAATCAACATTTTGTAAATATTGATTTGTTGACGTATGCAGGTAATTTAGAGAATTTAAAAAGTATAGAAAACGCATCGAATTATACTTTTATTAAAGGAAATATTTGCGATAGAAAATTAATTGAAAGCATATTTGAGAACTATAAAATTGAAGGAGTTATGCATTTGGCAGCAGAATCGCATGTAGATAACTCCATTACCAATCCCGATGTATTTATTGAAACCAATGTAAAAGGGACTTTTACAGTATTAGATGTTGCTTACAAATATTGGATGGAAAGGCCGTTTACCTATAAAAAAGGATTCGAAAATAGTCGTTTTTTAAACGTTTCTACGGATGAGGTTTATGGAACATTAGGTAAAACAGGATTATTTACAGAGCAAACTCCGTATGCTCCAAACTCACCTTATAGTGCATCCAAAGCAAGTAGCGATATGATTGTGCGTAGTTATTTTCATACCTATGGAATGAACACGGTAATTACTAATTGTTCTAATAATTATGGACCAAAACAACACGATGAAAAATTAATACCAACTGTTATTAGAAAAGCCTTGTCTGGTGAGATAATTCCTATTTATGGTGATGGAAGTAATATTAGAGATTGGTTGTATGTGTTAGATCATTGTAAGGGAATTGATTTAGTATATCAAAAAGGTTTAAAAGGAGAAGTATATAATATTGGCGGTAAAAATGAGCAGAATAATAATTATATTGCTCAAAAAATCTGTGAATTGTTAGATGAAATAAATCCGTTAAAAACAGGAAGTTATAAAAACCAGATTGAATATGTAGAAGACAGAGCAGGTCATGATTTTAGATATGCTATTGATGCTTCTAAAATTGAAAATACTTTAGGTTGGGAAGCAGAAGAAAATTTTGATTCTGGAATTTTGAAAACTGTTAAATGGTATTTTAAAAAGTATAAAGGGAAAAACTAAAACTAAGAGGGAAAAGATTTCATTTTTGTTTTGGAAAAAGTAAAATTAAGATGCCATACTGAGCTTGTCGAAGTATTTTTAATAAAATATAGAAAAGTAAAAAAATATGACCTACTTGAATTACAATTTGCATCTTAATCTTAGTTTAAATAAAAAATAAATGAAACAAACACCGAAAATAGCAATTATAGGATTAGGTTATGTGGGTTTACCTTTAGCACGTTTATTTGCAACAAAATATGCTGTTGTTGGATTTGATATCAATCAAAAAAGAGTTCATGAACTTAAAAAAGGAATTGATACAACGCTAGAAATTGAAAAAGAAGTTTTAGAGAACGTTTTGGTAGATACTATTGGTGAAAAAACAGGACTATTTTGTACCTCAAAACTAAGTGATATAGCAAACTGTAATTACTATATTATAACAGTTCCAACTCCGGTAGATAAAAATAGAAAACCTGATTTATCACCATTAATAAAAGCAAGTGAAACGGTTGGTAGTATTTTAAAAAAAGGAGCTATTGTAATTTATGAATCTACCGTTTATCCAGGGGCAACAGAAGAGATATGTGTCCCAATTTTAGAAGATAAATCAGCACTTATATTTAATAAAGATTTTTACGTTGGCTATTCTCCAGAACGGATAAATCCAGGTGATAAAAAACATACTGTTGATAAAATATTAAAAATCACATCAGGTTCCACATCTGAAATAGGTAAAAAAGTAGATAATTTATATGCTTCAGTAATTACTGCAGGTACACATTTAGCGCCAACCATTAAGGTAGCAGAAGCAGCAAAAGTCATTGAAAATTCTCAGCGAGATATTAACATTGCATTTGTTAATGAATTAGCTAAAATATTTAATTTATTAGAGATTGATACGCAAGCCGTTTTAGAAGCTGCAGGAACTAAATGGAATTTTTTACCGTTTAAACCTGGTTTGGTTGGTGGACATTGTATTGGTGTTGATCCGTATTATTTGGCACAAAAAGCACAGGAAGTAGGCTATAATCCCGAAATAATTTTAGCAGGAAGAAGGCTAAATGACAGTATGGGAAATTATGTAGCATCTGAAGTAATTAAGTTATTTGTTAAGAATGATATCCCTATAAAAAACGCCAACATATTAGTGTTGGGAATCACTTTTAAAGAAAATTGTCCAGATGTGAGAAATACTAAAGTGGTAGATGTTATTAGAAATTTGGAAGAGTATGGTACTAAAGTAACTGTTTTTGATCCTTGGGCTAATCCTGAGGAAGTAATAAATGAATATGGATTAACAATTATAAATAGTCACTCTAAGTTTGTCGAAGAGTTTTCGGTTTCTAAATTTGATGGTATAGTTTTAGCTGTAGCTCATCAAGAATTTTTAAATTTAGATTTAGCTACACTATTAAATAAAAATGGCGTTATTTATGATGTGAAGGGAGTCTTAAAAGGCAAAGTGCAAGGGAAATTGTAGGTTTGTTAGAAACTAAGACTAAGACTTAAAAAGTCATCGTCTTCGTCATTGTTTAGTAAGGTAAAAAAATTAAAATAAAAAGATGCTATGAGAAATTTTAGAAAATATGATGTGTGGATTGATGCCATGAAATTAGTGAGTATAATTTATGATGCTACGGATGATTTTCCGAAAGACGAACGATTTACTTAATATCACAAATAACACGGTTAGCGGTTTCTATTCCTTCAAATATAGCCGAAGGCGCTTCTAGAAATTCAGAAAAGGATTTTGGTAGATTTTTAGAGATAAGTTTGGGGTCGGCCTATGAATTGGAAACTCAATTAAGAATTGCAGGAAACAGAAAATATTTAAAAAAAGATAATTCAATAGAAATAATAAAAGAAATAATTAGTTTACAAAAAAGGATAAGTGCTTTTAGAAACAGTTTGATAAAAAACTAAAACGAAGTACTAAAACAGTAAAAAAGTCTTAGTCTTAGTTTTGGTCTAAGTAAAATATAAATAAATGAAAAACTTTGCATTAATTGGAGCAAGCGGTTATGTAGCTCCCAGACATATGAAAGCTATTAAAGAAACTAATAATAATTTAGTAGCAGCTTTAGATAAATGTGATAGCGTTGGAATAATCGACAGTTATTTTCCAAATGCCGACTTTTTTACGGAATTTGAACGGTTTGATAGGCACATTTCAAAAATAAAATTTGAGCAACCTATGCAATTAGATTATGTAAGTATTTGTACACCAAATTATTTGCATGATGCCCATATTCGTTTTGCGTTGAGGCAAGGTGCTGATGCTATTTGTGAAAAACCGTTGGTATTAAATCCATGGAATATTGATGCATTAACACTAATTGAAAAAGAGACAGGTCATAAAATCAATAACATTCTTCAATTAAGAGTACATCCAAGTATTATTGCTTTAAAAGAAAAAATTGAAAATGGGCCAAAAGATAAAATTTACGATATAGATTTAACATATTTAACTTCCAGAGGTCACTGGTATTATACTTCTTGGAAAGGTGACGTTTCAAAATCTGGCGGAATAGCAACTAATATAGGTGTTCATTTTTTTGATATGCTTTCTTGGGTTTTTGGAGATTTAAAACAAAATGTGGTACACGTAAATACGCATGATCGTTCTGCCGGATATTTAGAATTTGAAAGCGCTAGAGTTCGATGGTTTTTATCTATCAATTATGATGTGTTGCCTGACGGAATTAAAGCAAAAGGTCAACGTACGTATCGTTCTATAACTATTGAAGGAGAAGAATTAGAATTTAGTGGCGGATTTACTGATTTACATACAATTTCTTATCAAGAAATATTAAAAGGAAATGGTTACGGAATTGAAGCTCCAAGGCAAGCTATAGAAATTGTCCATGCTATTCGTCATTCTACCCCAATTGGTATAAAGGGCGAATATCATCCTTTTGCAAAAAAAACTTTGGCTAGGCATCCTTTTGAGAAGTAAGCCCCCTAACCCCCGAAGGGGAAATAAAATTGAAGAGTGAGAAGTGAAAACAAAAATATAATGAAAATTATCAATTAAATATTCGCATTTAAGCACAGTTGATTATGAGGAGCAAAGTAATATAACGTCATTGCGAAGGAGGAACGACTGAAGCAATCTGTTGTTTCTGAAAGAAAAAGATTGCCACGCTACGCTCACAATGACACAATAAAACGTCATTACGAATGAGCCAATACGAATGAAGTATTCATTTCTTAAATGAAAGAGATTGTCACGATTTTTCAAAACCTCGCAATGACTTGTGAAGTAAAAAGGGTAAAGTTTAAAGGAGAAAAGTAGGTATGTGAATAAAGAACTTTGTCAGTTCTGTGAAGGTTAAGTAATTCTGATAATAATTTTGTATCGAGAACCCTGCAAATTTTTTAGTTTTATTTTAGAAAATCACAAACAATTCATTCTATCAATAGTAAAAAATGAGTTTGATGGATACTAAAATAAAATATTAGATTTTAAGGTACTTATTAAACTCCCAAAACTAGTGTAAATGAAGAATATTTTGCTCAATTTTTTAGTGCTTTTTTAATTTATTATGGTACTTTTGAAAACTAATAAATTGTAAGCAAATTGTAATAAATGGTAATTAATTCAATTTTAATTGAATATTAGCATTGTTTTAAAAGAAAAAGAAATTATAATGAGTAATAGTTCAGTTCGTTATATACCTAGTTGGTATGCTGTAAGTACAAAATCGAGAGCCGAAAAAAAAGTTTTTGAACGACTTAATAATTTAGGGTTTGAGGTTTTTTTACCATTAATAATTACAATTAAGCAATGGAGTGATCGAAAAAAGAAGGTGTCTGAACCTTTAATTAAATCCTTCGTTTTTGTACAAACTAGCAACGATAAATTTTCTGAAGTACTAGAAGTTCCCGGGGTCTTAAATATTTTAAAATATTTAGGTAAACCCGCAATTGTACGTGATGTAGAGATTGAAAATTTAAAGATATTGATTAATAATAGTGAAAATGTAAAAACTATTAAACCAATTAATTTAGTAGGAGGAGAATTAGTTGAAGTTGTAAAAGGACCTTTTAAAGGGTTGTTTGCAAAATATATAAATACAGCAGGTAAATATAGAATAATTGTAGAAATACAAGCTTTACAAAGTTTTATTGAAGTAAATTTACCATTAAATACCATACAAAAAGTAGCTAAGTAATGTAGTTTCTACAATGGTATAGCTTGTTTTTTATAAAGCCAATGTCCTAAAATATATGGGACTGAGGAGGGCGAAGCCATGCAAAATGCAACGGACTGTATTAAGAAATACGTATAATTAAAGAATTGTTTAACATATAAAAAATTTAAATGAAAATAACAGTTATTGGAACTGGATATGTGGGATTGGTTACAGGAACTTGTTTTGCTGAAATGGGAAACACTGTTACATGTATTGATATAGATACTCAAAAAATAGAATCCTTAAAAAAGGGAATTGTTCCAATTTATGAGCCAGGTTTAGAAACTTTGGTGTTGAAAAATATTAAAAACGAAAATTTAAACTTTAGCACTCAATTATCTCAAACGTTACCACTCGCAGAAATTGTATTTATAGCAGTAGGAACACCGATGGGAAATGATGGTTCGGCAGATTTAAAATATGTTTTAGCCGTGGCTTCTCAATTAGGAAAAGAAATGACTAACCCTTTAATTGTAGTTGATAAATCTACCGTTCCAATAGGTACTGCAGATAAAGTTAAAGCAACTATTCAGCAAGAATTAAAATACAGAAAGGTAGCGATAGATTTTCAAGTAGTTTCAAATCCGGAGTTTTTAAAAGAAGGTGCTGCAATTGACGACTTTATGAAACCAGATAGAGTAGTTGTTGGAGCAGATGATGAAATTGCATTTGCTAAAATGAGAACATTATACGCTCCCTTTTTAAGAAACCACGATCGTTTAATTGAGATGGATATTCGTTCTGCGGAAATGACTAAATATGCGGCAAACGCTATGTTGGCTACTAAAATATCTTTTATGAATGAAGTAGCAAATATTTGCGAATTGGTAGATGCGGATATTAATAAAGTGCGTTTAGGAATTGGCTCAGACAATCGAATAGGGTACAGTTTTATTTATCCTGGTTGTGGCTATGGAGGTTCTTGTTTTCCTAAAGATGTAAAAGCGTTAAAAAAAATTGCAGAAGAACATGGTTATCAAGCTCAATTAATTAATTCAGTAGAAAGTGTTAATAACAATCAGAAATTAGTCATTGCTGATAAAGTAATAAAACGATTTGGAGAAGATTTAAACGGAAAAATCTTTGCATTATGGGGCTTAGCTTTTAAGCCGGGAACGGATGATATGCGTGAGGCTCCAGCCATTTATGTGGTAAATGAATTGGTAAAAAGAGGTGCTAAAGTGCAAACATACGACCCTAAAGCTATGAAAGAAGCAAAAGAATTTTATTTAAAAGGTGTAGAAGGCGTTACGTATTGTAATGCAAAATATGAAACCCTTGCAAATGCAGATGCACTTATTTTATTAACAGAATGGAAGGAATTTCGTTCCCCAGATTTTGATGAAATAAAATCACAATTAAAAAATCCGGTTATTTTTGACGGTCGTAATCAGTACAATATTTTTAATTTAGAAGAAAAAGGATTTGAATATTATCAAATAGGAAAACGGTTTGAAGTTTAAAGGATAAAGGATAAATTTTAAAGTCAAAAGGCTAAAGTAAAAAGTGAGAAAGAACCGTCATTACGAAGGAGGCACGACTGAAGTAATCTGTTGTTGAAAGAGTGAGATTGCCACGCTTAAGCCTGTCTTGAGCGACAGCCGAAAGGCTTGCAATGGCATGGATGGTTAAAGTATAAAATAAAAATGTAAACCGTCATCCTCAGCTGACTGGGGATCTCAAGAAATAAGAGTCTTAGTCTTGGTTTTAGTCAAAAGTATAATACTTCGTCATTACGAAGGAGGCACGACTGAAGTAATCTGTTGTAGAAAGAGAGAGATTGCCACGCTTAAGCCTGTCTTGAGCGACAGCCGAAAGGCTCGCAATGGCATGGATGGTTAAAGTATAAAATAAAAATGTAAACCGTTATCCTCAGCTTGACTGGGGATCTCAAGAAATAAGAGTCTTAGTCTTGGTTTTAGTCAAAAGTATAATACTTCGTCATTGCGAAGGAGGAATGACTGAAGCAATCTGTTGTTGCTAAAAGGAAGAGATTTCCACGGCTTAAAAAAGCCTTGCAATGATGTGGAAACGCAAAATTTTTAGTCTTTGTTTTAGTCAAAAGGCAATGTCAATGTCAAGGCGTCAGAGGATTTTAAAGGCTAATTAAAAAATAAAATCCATAAAAGTCATTACTATTGAAGAATCAAATCCTTAAAAGTTGCTATTATTACGGAATCTAATCCGTAAAAGTTGTATATTTGATTTTTAAAAAGTAAATTATGGTAGTGAGAATACTTGAAAAAATAATAAAAAAGCAGCTAAATACTGGTAAAGCTATTGTTTTATTAGGTGCAAGACAGGTAGGTAAAACTACATTGCTAAAAACCATTTTTGACAATTCATTAGACGTATTGTGGTTGAATGGAGATGAATTAGATGTGCAAGCGCTTTTTGAAAATATTTCGGCAACTCGTTTAAAAACTATTTTTGGAAATAAAAAAATAATAGTCATTGATGAAGCACAACGTATAAAAAATATAGGGTTGCGCATGAAATTAATAACAGACCAAATACCTGAAGTACAATTAGTCGCTACAGGAAGTTCGGCTTTTGAGTTGGCAAATAAAATAAATGAACCGCTTACCGGGCGTAAATGGGAATATAACATGTATCCTGTTTCTTTTGAAGAAATGGTAGGGCATCATGGACTGCTTGAAGAAAAACGATTGTTGCCTCACCGAATGGTTTTTGGCTATTATCCAGATGTGATAAACAATGTAGGAATTGAAAAAGAAATTCTGAAACAATTATCAAACAGCTATTTATATAAAGATGTGCTTTTATTAGAGCAAATAAAAAAACCTGAGGGACTCATAAAATTGTTGCAAGGACTTGCCTTTCAAGTAGGATTCCAAGTTTCATACAATGAATTGTCCAAATGGTGTGGTTTAGATGCTAAAACAGTTGAAAAGTACATCGTTTTGTTAGAGCAAACTTTTATAGTATATAGAGTAGGTTCTTTTAGTAGAAACCTTCGTTCTGAATTAAAGAAAAGCCGAAAAATATATTTTTATGATAATGGTATTCGTAATGCATTAATTGCAAATTTTAATCAATTGGAGCTACGTCAGGATGTGGGAGCTTTATGGGAAAATTTTGTATTTTCCGAAAGGATTAAATATTTACAGTACCATCAAAAATGGACAAATACATGGTATTGGAGAACAAAAGAACAAAAAGAAATTGATTGCATAGAAGAAAGTGACGGACAACTTACTGCCTATGAATTTAAATGGAAATCAACTATAAAATACAAAACACCGAAATTATTTTTGGAAAGTTATCCACAAAGTAATTTTAAAATTATACATAATGGAAATGTGGAAGAATTTTTACTTTAATATGAACCGTTCTTGCGAAAGAGGAATGACTGAAGCAATCTGTTGCTGAAAGAAAAAGATTGCCACGCTAGCCTGTCTTGAGCGACAGCCGAAAGGCTCTCAATGACGAAGCAATCTTTATCTATTGAACTAAGACTAAAACATTGACTCAAACTAAAAAACAATATATAAATATAGAAAGGTTTAAAATTGTCATCCTGAGCTTGTCGAAGGATTTTGTCATAAAATAAGAGTAATGAGTGAAATAGTATAAGTAATCACATTAAAAGGAAAAGAAAATCACAGCTCAAAAAATCTTAATAAAAAGAAAAAAACTTAAATTTACCTACAAAAACCAAAAGCAACCTTATGAAAATTAAAGTAATTGCTATTTTATTACTAATCAGTGTTTTTAATATAACACAAAGTACAGCACAAACCATCACTCAAAGCCAATTATCAAGTATTAATATTGATAATTTATCTGATGCACAAATTCAATCGTATTGGGAAAAAGCAAAATCACAGGGATATACCATTGATCAAATTGATGTTTTAGCAAAAGCAAAAGGGATGTCTGATTCCCAAATAATGAAATTAAAACAGCGGATTAATGGATTGCAATACACATCGCCTAATCAACAAAGTAAGTTACAAACTGAAAATATTACAACTGAAGAAGAAAATCCTTTAGTAAAATTTGGCTTAACCGATGGCAGAGATATGCTGGTTGAAAAAAACCAATTATTTGGCTTTGATTTCTTTAATAATCCAAATATTTCCTTTGCTCCAAATCTAAATTTGGCAACACCAACCACCTATCAATTAGGTCCAGGAGATGAATTGTTGATTGATATTTGGGGAGCAGCTCAAAATAATTATCGTAAACAAGTGGATAGAGAAGGAGCTATTCGAATTGAAAATATAGGACCGATTTATGTGAGCGGATTATCCATAACTAAAGCCAAAACTAAAATAATTTCTTATTTAAAAAAGATTTATAGCGGTATAAGCGCTTCTAGTTCAAGTTATAGCAAAGTATATGCCGATGTTTCATTAGTGGGTGTCCGTACCGTTCAAGTTAATATTATTGGAGAAGTAAAAGTGCCTGGGACGTATGCTTTGAGTGCGTTATCGACTGTTTTAAATGCATTATATGCAGCAGGTGGTCCAACTGAAAAAGGAACTTTTAGAAACATTAAGTTAATAAGAGCAGGTAAACTGTTTAGTAATTTTGATATTTATAATTATTTAATAAATGGTTCTGAAAAAGGCAATTCATCATTACAAGATCAAGATGTAATAATTGTCTCACCATACCTTAGTAAAATTGAAGTGGAAGGAAATGTTAAACGCCCGGGAATTTATGAGTTAAAACAAGGGGAGACTATTACTGATTTAATTCAATACTTCAGTGGATTTACTTCGGATGCTTATAAAAAGCGATTATTGGTTGAGCGTGTAAACGGAGAACAAAAAGAAGTAAGTGAAATTGTATTAAAAGACCAACCAAATTTTGTGTTTCAAGATGGAGATAAATTAACTGTTGGTGCTGTAATTGATAGGTATGAAAACAGAGTATCAATAACAGGTGCTGTATATCGCCCCGGAAATTATGAGTTAACCAAAGGGCTAACCGTAAATAAATTGTTGAAAAAAGCAGCGGGTCTAAAAGAAGACGCCTCTTTAGACAGAGGAATTATTTATAGAATGTTAGATGATGTAAAACAAGAAATAATCCCATTCTCAGTAAAAAACGCATTAATTAATAAAAATAATATTTTATTACAACGAGAAGATAGTGTTCAAATTTATAGTAAGTATAGTTTAATGGGAGATTATACAGTAACTATTGATGGTGCAGTGAATAAGCCACAAACCATAAAATTTGCTGAAAAAATGCATATTGAAGATCTAATTGCAATGTCTGGCGGATTTAAAGAAGGAGCAGATCCTACGGTAATTGACATTTCAAGAAGAGTGGCTGATGGAAGTTTCACAACCATAAGTAAAAATATTAAAAAATCGAGTTCTGATAAATTAGTATTGGGCGATAATCAAAATTTTTATCTAAAACCTTTTGATAGAGTTTCAGTGAGGTATATAAAAGGATATACTCCTCAAAAAAATGTTAGTATTTTAGGTGAAGTAAAATATCCTGGAGTTTATTCCCTAGCAAATAAAGATGAACGAATTTCAGATTTAGTTAAAAAGGCAGATGGATTTTCGCCTTACGCGTATCTAAAAGGAGCTACTTTAGTTAGAAGATTGACAGTACATTCGGATAAACAACAATTGGCAACTATTGAAAATCTAACTTCAAAAGATTCCACCTTAGTGGTCGAAACCAATGATAAAGAAATTAAAATTGGAATTAACTTAGAGAAAATTATGCAAAAGGGAGGCGCAAAATCTAAAATTGATTTGATTTTACAAGAAGGGGATATTCTTACCATTCCAATAAAAAAGCAAACCGTTGAAGTTAGAGGCGAAGTTTTTTCGCCGTCACTTTCAAGATATGACAAATCAATTTCATTTAAAGATTACATATTAAATTCCGGAGGATATTCAGAACATGCTAAAAAAGGTAAGGCTTATATAGTTTATGCAAATGGAGATATACGAAGTGCTAAAAACTTTTTATTTTTTAAAACCTATCCAAAAATTGAACCGGGGTCTTTAATTATCGTACCTAAAAAAGCTGAAAGTAAAAATAGGATGTCAGCAACAGAAATTTTAGGGATTACCTCAGGAATCTCTACTTTAGGTATTTTAATTAAAACGTTGATTAAGTAATGTCACTTCGAGCGATTTTCATTAGAAAATTGTGTCGAGAAGTAATGTTGATGAAGCAATCTGTAACTTAAGAAAAAGATTGCCACGCTTCGCTCGCAATGACAAACAAATAAACCGTCATTACGAATGAGCCTAAGCGATTGAAGTAATCTTTAACTAAGAAAGAGATTACCATACCGAAAGGCGGTACAGGCTATTTTTAGCAAAACCTCGCAATGACGCATTGAACCGTCATTTCGATGAGTGCAACGACGAAGTAACCTGTAACTTAAGAAAAAGATTGCTACGCTTCGCTCGCAATGACAAACAAATAAACCGTCATTACGAATGAGCCTAAGCGATTGAAGTAATCTTTAACTAAGAAAGAGATTACCATACCGAAAGGCGGTACAGGCTATTTTTAGCAAAACCTCGCAATGACGCATTGAACCGTCATTTCGATGAAGTGCAACGAAGAAGCAATCTGTAACTTAAGAAAAAGATTGCCACGCTTCGCTCGCAATGACAAACAAATAAACCGTCATTACGATGAAGTGCAACGAAGAAGCAATCTGTTTGTTGGAAGTGAGGTTTGAAGAAGAAAGAGTGAAAAGTGAAAGTTAAAAAAACAGCCTGCACTGAGCGAAGTCGAAGTATCATCCTCAGTTTGACTGGGGATCTCAATAAATGAACGTCAAAATAAAAAAAATCAGTCAGTCTGAGCTTGTCGAAGACTAGTCAATAAAAAAATAAAAGCTTTAAAAATGAGCGAACAACAAAATACAAAAACAAACCATTCCGTTGAAGAAGACGAAATAGATCTAATAGCCCTTGCTAAAACACTTTGGAAAGGACGTAAAACGGTTATTAAAACCACCTTAATTTTTATGGGGATAGGCTTATTTGTAGCTATATTCTCACAAAAGGAATACACAGCTTCTACTACTTTAGTGCCACAAACTTCAAGCGGCACTAAAATTGGAGGTAATTTAGGCGGCTTAGCAGCTATGGCAGGTATTAATTTGGGAAGTATGGGAAGTGAATCGGGTATTTCGCCATCTTTATATCCACAAATCATAAACAGCATTCCTTTCCAGAAAGAATTATTACAAACCCCTTTAACTATCGAAGGCCAATTAAAGCCAATTACCTATACAAATTATTATGAAAATGTGTATAGCCCTAGTGTATTAGGTTATCTTAAAAAATACACCATTGGGTTGCCAGGTTTACTTATAAAAGCCATCAAATCTAAACCAGAACCTATTGTCATCTCGAGCGCAGTCGAGAGAGGAGTCGAAGGGTCTAACATTCAGTCCATCACTAACGATGAATTCCAACTCATTAAACAATTAAACGACCAATTAGTATTAGATGTCAATGATAAAGACGGTTATGTTAGTATATCAACAACCATGCCTGAGGCTTTAGCATCTGCAGAACTAGCAAAAAGAACTCAGGCGCTATTGCAACAATACATTATAGATTTTAAAGTAAAAAAATCTCAAGAACAATTAAAATTTATCCAAGGTAGATATCAAGAAAAAGAAAAAGAATTTAAAAATGTACAACAAAAATTGGCACATTTTAAAGATCGTAACCGAAATGTAAATTCAGCATTAGCTCAAACAACGCTGGCAGATTTGCAATCTCAATACGATTTAGCTTACGGAGTGTATGCAGAACTTGCCAAACAATTAGAAACGCAACAAATTCAGGTAAAAGAAGATACGCCGGTATTTACCATTTTAAAACCGGTTTCTGTGCCCATTGAAAAGACTAAGCCTAAGCGAATTTTGATTTTGGTAGTCTGGACTTTTTTGGGAGGAGTTTTAGGAATAGGAATGGTGTTTGGAAGAGATTTTTTAAAAACAGTTGGAGAGCATTGGAATAGGGCTTAGAATTTAAAAGAATTTCTTTTTTTAATTAGGAAAATGGAAAAATAAAATAAACATCCCAAGAACTTAATTAGGATTGTAGGTCTAGATTTTAAAAAAGTATTTAATATCAATAATAATATGAAAACTAAAAAAGTAGCATTAATTACGGGAGTTACTGGTCAAGATGGAGCTTATTTGAGTGAATTCTTATTAAAAAAAGGATATGTTGTCCATGGGTTAAAGCGTAGATCATCCTTATTTAATACCGATAGGATAGATCATTTATACCAAGATCCACATGTAGATAATCAAAATTTCGTGTTGCATTATGGTGATATGACTGATAGCACCAATCTAATTCGTATAATTCAAGAAATACAACCCCATGAAATTTATAATTTAGCAGCCATGAGTCATGTTGCGGTGAGTTTTGAAACTCCTGAATATGTGGGTAATGCAGATGGCTTAGGTACGCTACGTATTTTAGATGCAGTACGCTTATTGGGGCTGGAGAAAAAAACACGAATTTATCAGGCTTCAACTTCAGAATTGTTTGGCAAAGTGCAGGAAGTACCACAATCTGAAACTACTCCTTTTTATCCTCGTTCCCCGTATGCAGTAGCGAAAATGTATGCCTATTGGATAACGGTTAATTACCGTGAAGCGTATCATATGTTTTCTTGTAATGGTATTTTATTTAATCATGAATCGCCGATACGTGGAGAAACGTTTGTAACCCGTAAAATTACCAGAGCTATTTCAAGAATTGTATTAGGAATGCAAGATAAATTTTACTTAGGAAATTTAGACGCTAAACGAGATTGGGGGCATGCAAAAGATTATGTGCGTATGATGTGGATGATTTTACAAGCAGATGAACCTGAAGATTGGGTAATTGCGACAGGAAAAACTACCTCCGTTAGAGATTTTGTTCGCATGAGTTTTGCAGAAGTTGGCATAGAACTAGACTTTAAAGGAAAAGGAGTACATGAAAAAGGTTATGTAAAATCTTGTAGTTTACCAGAATATCAATTGGAAATTGGTACAGAAGTGTTGGCAGTAGATAAGCGTTATTTTAGACCCACTGAAGTTGATCTGCTTATTGGAGATCCTACTAAAGCAAAAACTAAATTAGGTTGGGAATGTAAATATGATTTGCAAGGTTTGATAAAAGAAATGATGCAAAGCGATTTAAATTTAATGAAAAAAGAGCAATATTTAAAAGATGGCGGGTATACCACATTAAATTATTTTGAGTAACTGTCATCTCGAGCCTTTCGACCAAGCTCAAGACAGGCTCAGTCGAAAGATTAAAAGAAAGGAAAATCAACCAAATTGTCATCTTGAGCCTTTCAACCAAGCTCAAGACAGGCTCAGTCGAAAGATTAAAAGAAAGGAAAATCAACCAAATTGTCATCTTGAGCGAAGTCGAAAGATAACTTCATAGAAGTTATTGAACTAACAAGATGTCTCGACTCCGCTCGGCATGACAAAACAACAAATCGTCATCTCGAGCCTTTCGACCAAGCTCAAGACAGGCTCAGTCGAAAGATCAAAAGAAGCAAATCAACCAAATTGTCATCTTGAGCGGAGTCGAAAGATAAATTCATAGAAGTTATTGAACTAACAAGGAGCCTCGACTCCGCTCGGCATGACAAAATAACTAACCTGTCATCTTGAGCCTTTCGACCAAGCTCAAGACAGGCTCAGTCGAAAGAACAAAAGAAGCAAATCAACCAAATTGTCATCTTGAGCGAAGTCGAAAGATAGAAATGAACAAAAATCAATGTGTCATCTCGAGCGGAGTCGAGAGATAAATCATAACAAATGAAAAAAAATTCAAAAATATACATCGCAGGGCACAGAGGGTTAGTAGGCTCAGCCATTGTTAAAAACCTCCGGGGAAAAGGATACAAAAATTTGGTAATGCGCACCCATTCAGAACTTGATTTAACGGATACCCAGGCAGTAACAAATTTCTTTAAACAAGAAAAACCTGAATATGTGTTTTTAACAGCAGCAAAAGTGGGTGGTATTGTTGCTAACAATACGTATAGGGCTGAATTTATTTATGAAAATTTGATGATACAAAACAATGTCATTCACCAAAGTTATAAACATGGGGTAAAAAAATTATTATTTTTAGGTAGTACCTGTATTTACCCTAAAAATGCGCCACAACCTATGCCTGAAAATTGTTTGTTAACTGGGGAACTGGAATATACTAATGAGCCTTATGCCATTGCAAAAATAGCAGGTATTAAAATGTGTGAAAGTTACAACCTTCAATACGGTACTAATTTTATTTCGGTAATGCCAACCAATTTATATGGGCCAAATGATAATTTTGATTTAGAAAAATCACATGTATTGCCAGCGTTAATCCGTAAAATATATTTAGGAAAAGCTTTAGAAAATAATGATTGGGAAACCATAAAAAAAGATTTAAATAAATTACCCATTAAAGGCATTACAGGTAACTCAAGCAAGGAAGCTATCCTGAAAATACTAAACAAATATGGAATCCAGTTGGTGTCATCTCGAGCGGAGTCGAGAGACAGAGTCACTGCAGAACTAAACAACCAAGTTCAAATTGAAATCTGGGGTACTGGTAAACCCATGCGCGAATTTTTATGGAGTGAAGACATGGCTGATGCCTGTGTATTCATCATGGAAAACAGAGATTTTAAAGACATCATAGAACAAAACCGCCATGCTGAAAAAGGACGTCATGCTGAACTAGTTTCAGCATCTCATAAAGCTAACGTCATTGCGAGTGCAACGAAGCAATCTGCCACAAATGAGTCACCCATCACCGCATCCCCGCATCCCCAATCAGGCGAGATACGCAACACCCACATTAACATCGGCACCGGCAAAGACATCAGCATAAAAGATTTAGCCGAACTTATAAAAAAGACTATAGGTTTTAAGGGCACACTGTATTTTAATACCACAAAACCAGACGGTACTTTAAAAAAGCTGACTAACTCTTCGAAATTACACCAACTGGGTTGGCAACATAAAATTGAATTGGAGGAAGGGATTTGGAAAATGGTTAAATGGTACAGTAATTAAAAGTAATTTCTTATTAGAAAAAAGTATAGTATATATATCAAATATAATTGAATTTAAAATAAATTAAAATATGTTTAAAAATAAAACTTTAATAATAACAGGTGGAACTGGATCATTTGGCAACGCAGTTTTAAATCATTTTTTAAATTCCGAAATTAAAGAAATTAGAGTATTTAGTCGAGATGAAAAAAAACAAGAAGATATGCGAATAACCTATAAAAATGATAAAATTAATTTTATTATTGGTGATGTTCGCGATTTTGATAGTATTAATAATGCGATGATGGGCGTTGATTTTTTATTTCACGCAGCGGCTTTAAAACAAGTCCCTTCTTGTGAATTTTATCCAATGGAGGCTATTAAAACAAATATTTTAGGTGCTGAGAATGTATTGGAAGCTGCAGCTAGGAACAATGTGAAAAAAGTGATTGTTTTGAGTACAGATAAAGCGGTTTATCCTATTAATACTATGGGAATTTCAAAAGCTTTAATGGAAAAGATGGCTATATCAAAGGCAAGAGATCCAAGAGTTCAGGCTAATAATGGTGTTATTTGCGCTACAAGATACGGCAATGTAATGTGTTCAAGAGGTTCAATCATTCCATTATTTATTAAACAAATAAAAGAAGGGAAACCATTAACAGTTACAAATCCTAAAATGACTCGATTTATGATGAGTTTAGATGATTCTGTAAATTTGGTAATTTTTGCATTTAAAAACGCAAAACCAGGTGATATATTTGTGCAAAAATCACCAGCGGCAACAATTGAAACGCTGGCAATTGCTCTTAAAGAACTTTTTAATGCAAAAAATGAAATTCAAATTATAGGTGCTAGACATGGTGAAAAAATGTATGAATCTTTATGTGGAAAAGAAGAAATGTCTAAATCAGAAGATTTTGGAAAATTTTATAAGATTCCAGCGGACTATAGAGACCTTAATTATACAAAATATGTTCAAACAGATGGACCTTTGCTTTCAAATGAAGAATATACATCTGACAATACAAAAAGATTAAGTGTTTCTGAATTAAAAGAATTGTTGTTAACTTTAGATGAAGTGAAAGAAGAACTTAAAACTGTTTAAAATGATACCTCTGGTAAAAACAAGTATACCTGCAAAAGAGTTGTTAATGCCTGCATTAGAAAATATTATTTATAGTGGATATATAGCTCAAGGAGAAAAAGTTGAAGAATTTGAACGCACATTTGAAAACTTTATTGGTGGTGGGAATTCACTTTCACTAAATTCTGGTACTGCCGCACTTCATATTGCGCTAATATTGGCAGGAGTGAAAAATGGAGACGAAGTAATTTCAACAGCCTTAACGGCTGAGCCTACAAATGTTGCAGTAAAAATGGTTGGAGCAAAAATAAGATATGCAGATATAGATAATAATACGGGTAATATATCTCCAGAATCTATAGAGAAATGTATTAATGTAAAATCAAAAGCTATTATTGTAGTTGATTATGCAGGTACACCTGTGGATGTAAAAAAAATACAAGCTATTTCTTTAAAATACAATATTCCTGTAATTGAAGATGCAGCCCATGCTTTAGGTTCAAAATATAACGGAATAAAAGCAGGCAATCATTTTCCTTTTACAGTATTCTCTTTTCAAGCGATTAAGCATTTAACAACAATTGATGGAGGTATGTTACAAATTAAAGATAATGAACTTTATGAAAAAGGAAAAGTAATACGATGGTTTGGACTTGATAAAAACAAAAGTAGGCTAGAAAATGATATTACATATCAAGGATATAAATACCATATGAATAATGTAAATGCAGTTATAGGACTGGTTCAATTACAAAATATCGATAAAATTATTTCAAAATATGTTAAAAACGGTAAATATTTAGATGAAAATTTGGAAAATGTAAACGGAGTGGAATTAATAAAATACTATCCAAATAGCGAACCTTCTTATTGGTTGTATACACTTAAAGTAGATAATAGAGATAAATTTATAAGTTACATGGGAAAAAATGGAATTATGGCCTCAATGCTTCATAAAAGAAATGACAGTCATACCTTTTTAAACGATTTTCATGAGAATTTACCTAATTTAAATAAATTTTATGATAAAATGGTTCATATTCCATCTGGATGGTGGGTTTCTCAAGAAGACTGTGATAAAATGATAAGTTTAATTAAAAATGGTTGGGAATGATACCGATTTTTAAACCCTATATGCCTACTGATATTAAGGATGAATTAACGCATATTTTATATTCGGGAAGTCTTGCATACGGTAAAATAGGAAAAGAGTTTGAGCAAAAACTGAAAGGTTTTATTGAAAATGAAAAAATAATAACCGTTAGTTCATATAATCAAGCTATGTTAATAGTTTTGTCAACACTTGGGTTAAAGCCTAATGATGAGATTATTGCATCTCCTGTGAGTTGTTTAGCGTCAAATCAGCCATTTGCAATTAAAGGATTAAAAATTATATGGGCAGATGTTGAACCAAACACTGGAGCAATGGACGTTGAAGATGTTAAAAATAAAATAACAAAAAACACGAAAGCTATTTTTCATAATCATTATTGTGGTTTTCTTGGTTATATTAATGAAATTAATGAGTTGGGGAAACAATTTGGAATACCAATAATTGATGATGGTATTGAGGCTTTTGGATCTGAATTAAATCAAGATAAAGTAGGAAATCTTGAAACAGATGTTACTGTTTTTTCATTTCAAACAGTGCGTTTACCAAACACAATTGATGGTGGAGCTATTGTTTTTAAAGACCAAGCATTATTTGAGAAGGCAATAATGATACGTGATTATGGCATAGATAGAACAACCTTTAGATATGAATTAAATGAAATAAATCCTAAGTGCGATATTAAATTAGAAGGATATGGTGCTTTAATGAGTGAAGTAAATTCATTAATTGGTTTAAAGCAAATGGATGATGTTGTAAATTTAATACAAAAGCAAAGAATTAATGCTTTAAAATGGGATACAATTATTGATGAAATGAAGGGTGTTGAAAAAATCAAATTAACTGAAAACACAATGCCTAATTATTGGGTATATGGTGTTCTTGCAAAAAATAAAATGGAAACAATAGAAAATTTCAGAGAGCAAGGGTTTTATGCTACAAGTGTACATATTAACAACAATATTTATTCAGTTTTTAATAATAAAATTCAATTGAAAGGAGTAAACGAATTTATGAACCATTTTGTAGCCATCCCTTGTGGTTGGTGGGTAGATATTAATTTAAAACTAAATAATTAAAATTATTATTATGAAAAATATAGATGAAGATAATGAGATTGACTTGAGCGCTAAAATAGATGAAAATGTTATAATCGGCAAATTTAATAAAATTGGAAAAAATGTTGTAATTCAATGTCCTAAGAATATAAATGCAAAAATAGATATAGGTGATTGCAATATAATTAATGACAATACTAGAATTTTTATAGGTGAAGGAGGGTTAACTATAGGTGATTGGAATGTATTTCATAATGATATGCTCATTATTGGAGGGAAATCGATGAAAATCGGACATAATTGTTGGTTTGGTCAAAACACAATAATAGATTCTAGTGGTGGCCTAGAAATTGGAAATGGAGTTAGAGTTGGAATGTACTCTCAAATTTGGACACATGTTGCTAGTGGAGAATTAATAGAAGGATGTACATTGTATGGCATGAAGAAAACAACAATAGAAGATGATGTATGGTTAGTTGGTAGTTGTATGGTTTCTTCTGGAATTACTTTAGGAGAAAAAGGAATATGTCTAAGCGGTTCAAATATTACTAAAGACACTTTAAGTAATTCAGTTTATTCGGGAAGTCCAGCTAAAATAATGGAAAAATTAAATTTTTATAAACCTATTTCGACTATTGAAAAATTAAATTTAATGTTAAAATGGGTAGAAAACTATTGTTCGTTTAATAATAATGTAACCTTTTCTAAAACTGATGATACCATAATATTATATATAAATGATACTTCTGAGAGATTAATATTTATTTGTGAAGAAATAAAACAAAATAAAAAAGATACTACATACTTTAGTCTTAAAACTAAACATTACACAAAACAACTTACTAGCTTAGAAAGAGATTTCTATAGATTTATTTATGGTTATAAAGCTAGATTTATACCCATAATTTAAATTAGATATTAATATTAACACGAAATCAATTAAACATAAGTTATTTTATTAAGTAAATTAAAATTAGGATTATCAAGTATATATAGAGTAATTATTTCTTTATTACCAAATGAGTTTAGTAAATTTCGTGTTCATTATAATAATAAGTTGGGCTGTAAAATACATAAAAAAACTTGTATTTCGCCTAATGTGCGAATTTGGGGTAGGGTCGAAATGGATGAGGGGCAGTTCAATAGCCCACAACTGTACTATTTCTGATAAAAATGCTGGTGTATTTATTGGTAAAAACGTTATGATAGCTCCAAATGTTGTAATTGTTGCATTTAACCTTGGAGTTGAAAAATTGGGTATTCTTATGCCTAATCAAAAACATGTTGAAGCTCCAATAATAATTGAAGACGATGTTTGGATTGGTGTAAACTGTACAATTGGTATGGGTATTAGAATAGAAAAAGGAGCAATAATTGGTGCAAATTCATATGTAAATAAAATTTATTAGCTTATAATATGGTTGGAGGAGTACCTATAAAAATAATTAGATTAAGAGATTAGGTTTTATGGTTAAGAATATTGTTGCAAATTTTGTTGGACAATTTTGGAGTATTTTATCAGGTTTTTTATTTATACCCCTGTATATACATTATTTAGGTTTTGAAAGCTATTCCATTATTAGCTTCACCTTGATTATTACTGCTTTAATGAGGGTGCTTGATGGAGGTTTAACTGCAACATTGTCAAGAGAGTTTGCAAGAAATGATAACTCTTTGATAACCAAAAACAGAATTTTCAGAACATTAGAGACTTCATATATAATTATAATAATTGTTGTTATTCTACTTATTATTTTACTGGCAGATTTTATTTCGGGACATTGGTTAATTTTAAGTGATATAAATCAGGAAAAGGTTTCATATCTCTTAAAAATAATAAGTTTTGATATTGGATTTCAAATGATATTGAGTTTTTATATTGGCGGGTTTTTAGGGTTAGAAAAACAGGTAAAAGCTAATGTATTTAGAATAGGTTGGGGGGTAGCACGAAATGGCTTTGTGGTGATAATAATTATGGTTATGCCAACATTAGAAGCGTATTTTTTATGGCAAACTTTTTCAACTATTTTATTTACAATATTGTTAAAAATTTCTTTAGATAAAGAGTTAGGTGGTAAAAATAAAATTATTTTTAAACCTAAAATTGAACGTGACATATTTAAGTTAATTTGGCGTTTTGCAGCTGGAATGTTTCTAATTTCCCTTGTGGCAAGTGTTAATACACAGTTAGATAGGATAGTAATAAGTAAATTATTACCAATTGAAAATTTAGGTTATTATACCTTGGCTGTGACCTTGGCTATGGGCATAATTTCAATAATAAACCCTATTTCGGTAGCCTTATTACCCAGATTTACTAATTTTTACTCATTAGGAAAAATAAATGAAGCCACTAAGTTATTTAATAAAATAAATCTTATAGTTGCAATTCTTATTTTTGCTTTTGCTTTAAATTTGGCTTTTTTTTCGGAAGATTTGATATATATATGGACAGGAAATAAAATGTTGGCGGCAAACTCATATTATCTTTTACCAATTATGGCTTCTTCATATGCTATGATTTCAATGCAAATTATACCCTATAATATTGCCATCGCTAATGGTTATACCAAATTAAATAATATTTTAGGAATTTTAAGCTTATTTATAACCTTGCCAGGTTATTGGGTTGCTGTAAAATATTACGGTGCAATTGGTGCAGCTGTTGTATTTTGTTTAGTACAAACCCTTACAACAATAATTTATATTTATATTATAAATAAAAAATTTATAAATGAGGGTTTAAACCAATTGTTTTTTAAACAAATAATAGCACCTTTTATTATAGCACTTATTATTGCTTTTGCTTTTTATTCCTTACCTTTTCATAAAATAAATAATAAAATTATTCTATTGAGTTTTATCGGTTTTTCGACGTTAACCACCCTTATTGGTACTGTTTTATTGCTGTTACCAAAAAAAGAAAGAAAAGAATTGATGAATTTTAATTTTAAAAGCTTAATGCAAAAACATAATATTTAAAGTTAACTATAAATTATTTGGATAATATAATTAAAATAATGAAAAATCCATTACTGTCAATTTTAATAGCAACAAAGAATAGAGTTCCTTATTGTATTAATACAATTGAAACAATTTTAAAATTTAAAAACACAAATTTTGAATTAATTATTCAGGACAATACTGACACATTTGAACTTAAAGATTATATAAAAAGTAAAATAAAAGATGATAGATTAATTTATAACTACACTCCTCCACCTTTCTCATCGATTGACAATTTTAATACAGCTATTGGACTGTCAAATGGGAAATATGTTTGTTTAATTGGGGATGATGATGGAATTAGTTCTACAATTTTTGCAGTAGTGGAATGGGCTCAAAAAAGTCGTGTAGATTCTGTATGTCCGAAAGTTTTTTCTGACTTTTATTGGCCAAATGCATTTTATCAAGGGAGTAAAGGATATGTTACAATACCTTACTTTTCAAGTAGTGTTTCTAAGGTTAATCCCAAAGAAAGAATTCAAGATTTATTAGAAGATGGAATTGTAGATTATATGAAGTTTAACCTTCCAAAGCTCTATCATGGTTTAATTAAAAAGTCTTGTTTAGATGAAATAAAAAATAAAAATGGTTACTATCTTGGGGGTTTAAGTCCAGATATTTATTCATCAATAACATTGTCCTATTTTGTAAAGAACCATATAGTATTAGACTTTCCTATTACTATTGCTGGAGCTTGTAAATCTAGCACTACAGTAGCAGGATTAAATGGAGGTCATTCAGGTATACTTAGCGAAGCCCCTCATTTTAGGGATAGAGAATCATATAAATGGGACAGTAGAATTCCAAAATATTATTCGGTTCAAACTATTTGGGCTGAATCAGCTTTTCGTGCGATAATAGATTTAAATCTCCCAGTTAATTTAGCTAAATTCAACTTAGCTAAATTAGTAGCAAAATCATTAACTAGTACACCATACCATTTAAAATTATTTTTGAATGAAACCAATAAAGCGTTGAATAATAATGTTTTGAATAAGTTTTATTTTTATTTAAAAGTACTATTCAATTTTTTCTCTATAGTTTTATTAAAATATCTCAGTAAAATAATTAATAAAATAAAAAACAAATTTATTTTTAAATCAATGAGCATTTATAATGTGAATAATATTGAGATTGCAACTAATAAAATTGAAATTTTAATAAAAAACCAAATAAAACTTCCATAAAATAAATTCATAAATTAAAGTTTTTTAATAGATGGTTAATTGTAATATAAAATTGAAGTTTTCTATAATTGTACCTTTATATAATAAAGGAGATTATATTATAAGAGCAGTAGAATCTATTCTAAATCAAACATATAAGAATTTTGAAATAATAATTGTAGATGATGGTTCGAAAGATGATGGTGTAATAAAAGTTGAAAATCTTGATAATCACTTAATAAAAATTATAAAACAAGAAAATCAAGGGGTTTCTAGAGCTAGAAATGTTGGAGTTATAAATTCAAAATATGATTATGTAGTTTTTTTAGATGCTGACGATTCGTGGGAATCAATTTTTTTAGAAGAATTAAAAAATTTAATCAATAATTTTCCATTTTCGGGAATCTATGGGATTAACAATTGTTTTCATTATGCAAATGGAAAAAGTTTTTTTAAAAAATTTAATTGGCTCTTTAGAGGTGAAAAGGAGGGGATAATTTTAGATTATTTTGATCTTTTTTCAAAATTAGGAATGTCGCCATTTTCAAATTCAAGTACTTGTATTCCAAAAAAAGTATTTAATGAAATTGGGGGTTATATGGTTGGTATTAAGACCACTGAGGATAGTGATTTATGGTGTAGGATAGCAATAAAACATAAAGTAGCCTTTAATATTAAGCCATTAGTAAATTATTATTTGGAAGTTCCAAATAATACAAGATCCATAGTTGAATATAATGATTTTCAGGTGTCTAGGACTCTACAAGAACTATTGATTAAAGATAAAGTACCTGAAAAATTTATAAATTCAGTTAAACGCTTAATTGCATTTCAACAAATAAGTTTAGTTAAAAGGGCAATTTTGACAGGAAATAAAAAATTTGCAATAAAAAAACTATTTGATTCCAGAATTTTTTATAAATATCCTTTTAAACAATTTTTTTTGTTTTTAGTTGTATTGATTCCCTTGAATATATTTGTTTTTTTACGATTAATTTATAATAAATTATTTAAATGATATATTATTTTGTAATAGGCATACTGGCTCTTTTTTCATTTTACAATTTAACTGATCTAAATAGAAATCGGAATAAATATCTTAGAATATTGAGTTTTTTAATGATTTTAGTCGTTGGTGGGCTAAGATATAAAGTAGGGGCGGATTGGGATTCGTACAAAAATATTTATTATGAAACCATTAATATAGCCGATATTTTTAATGCACGTGAAGAAAAGTTGTTTATGTTTTTTTTGTATATTTCTAAAAAAATTATAAATAGTTATAGTTTTTTTGTTTTTATATTCTTTTTAGTTTCTTTTTATATAAAATATAATGTATTTAAGAAATATTCATCTGATATTTTTCTTTCCTTAATTATTTATTTTTACACACTTTTTTTAATTTATGATGTAAATGGGATTAGGCAAGGTATGGCACTAGGGTTAGTTTTATTTTCAATTAGGTATATTTTAAATAAAGAATTGTTACAATTTTTGGTTATTATTTCAATTGCAACCTTATTTCATACTTCAGCTATTATATTTATACCTTTTTATTGGTTAGCTAATTTTACGATTTCGAAAAAAATAATTATTGTAGTTATTATTTCTAGTTTAATTATTTCAATTCCTATAAGAATGTTAATTGAACAAAGTTCATATATGCAATTATTGCTTACTATGGATAGTTTTTCACATTATTCATTTTATATAGAGAACAACATCGCAGGTAGAAAATTGCCAATACTTAGTATCGCAGTTTTTCAAAGATTATTTATTTTTTCATTATTTATTATAAATTTTGATAAAATAAAAGCCTCAGATGAGTTAAAGCGACTCTTACTTAATGGTTATTTTGTTTCAATATTATTATTTGTTTTTTTATCGTTTAGTGCAGATTTAGCTGCTAGAGGAAGTTTTTATTACAAATCATTAGAAACTTTATTAATTCCATTTATTATAACATCACAAAATAAACTCATAAATAGAATGCTTCTATTTATAATTATAATATTATTTGCCATTTATGGAACATACAGACTTCTTGAAATCCCATATGGTGGTTTAATACCATATAATCTTATAAAACTATAAAATGATGAAGAAATGTAAAAAAAACAGAATTCTGTTTTATTCAAGTGTGAAAAGTAAAAGAATGTTCTCTGTTCAGGGATTTTATCGCACGGATATTCAAATACTCAAAGAAAATGGATACTCTATATTACTTAGTAATCATTTTTGGGATTTTTTCTTTTTTTGGGAATATGATATTGCTTTCATTTATTTCTATAGATATGGACTTTTACCTGCGATAATTTCAAAAGTTTTTCGTAAAAAAGTTTTTTTTACAGGAGGAATAGACGATTTATGTTTGCAATATGCAGGAAAGAAAAGGTACACAATTCAAAAATATTTTTTTAAATTATGTAATTTGTTTTCCAATGCAAGTATAATTGTATCAAATGATGATTTAAAAAACATTGAATTACTTTATAAAAGAAGAATTCCTAATAATTTGAAAATATGTTTTCATGCTATTGATTTTGAGGCATATAAATATAATTTTATTGAAAAGAAAAGGAAAATTATTACAACGGTTGCTTGGATGTTAAAAAAAGAAAATGTTTATAGAAAAGGTGTGGATAAAACCATTTTTATATTGGAGGCTTTAAAAAAAATTGATGATGAATGGAAGCTACGTATTATTGGCCCAAAAGGAGGAGGCTCTGTACTAATTGAACGAATAATTAAAGAAAAAGGTTTAGAAAAATCTGTTATAATTACTGGGGGTATTCCTGAAATAGAAAAAATAAAATTTTTAAAAGAAAGTTTGGTTTATTTGCAATTATCAGATTATGAAGGCTTTGGTATCGCAGCAATAGAGGGTTTAGCTTCAGGAAATATTGTATTTCATTCTGGAAAAGGTGGGCTAAAAGATGGAATTTCTCATTTTGGAATTGAAGTTGAAGATATATCAAATTTTTTAGATATTGCAAATTTAATAAATTTAAAAATTCATTTTGATTCTAACCAAAAATATGAAGATTTTATAAAAGAAGGAATAATGCATGTTAAAAAAAATTTTTCATTTAATGTCAGAAAAAAAGTATTAGGGGATATAATGAGAGGTTAATTTTTATTTAAAAGATTATTGGACTGAAATATATTAATTAAAATAAAAATATATTTTATTTTAATTAATATATTTTTATTTGAAATGTATAAAAAGCAAATGAAAATCTCAATCATAACAGTTTGTTACAATAGTGTAGATACACTGGTAAAAACTATTCAATCGGTTGCTAACCAAACCTATAATAATATTGAGTACATTGTTGTTGATGGTAATTCAAAAGATGATACCTTAGCTATTATTAAACAATATGAAACTATAATTACGAAATGGGTGTCTGAGCCAGATAATGGGTTGTACGATGCTATGAATAAGGGAGTAGCAATGGCTACTGGGGATCTAATTGGCATTTTAAATTCAGATGATACGTTTTTTAGCAACCAAGTTTTAGAAGAGATAGCTGAATTTCATCACAAAAGTGACATTGATGCTTCCGTTGGTAATATTATACAAATTAATAGCCAAGGAAAAGTAGTTCGAAAATACAGTGCAGCCAATTGGAATCCTAAAAAATTGAAAATTGGATTTATGCCACCACATCCTGCCATATTTTTTAAACGAGAATTATTTGAGAAATTTGGAATGTATCATTTAGATTTTGTAATAGGAGCTGATTATGAATTGATAATTAGGTTCTTTTTGAAACACCATATAACTTGGAAATATTCTGGCATTACAACCACCACAATGTTAGTGGGAGGTTTGAGTAGTTCAGGACTTAAAAGTTATCAATTAATATCAAAAGAAATTGGGAAAGCATTAACTAGAAATAATATTAAATATAGTTCTTTAAAAATAAAATTAAGAGGCTTTTGGAAAGTATTGGGGCTGTTAAGGAAGTAAAAGAATTGAATTTAGGAGAAGCATTAAGTGTGTAACCTTCATTACGAGGAGAGCGGTACAAAAGAGTAAGGTTACTAAAATCTTAAAAAGTATATTTTTGGGTTAATAGTTACAGATTGCCACGTCCGTTTCACTTCCTCGCAATGACGAAAATAAGATGCTAAATGCTGCAAAAAATAAATGAATAAAGAAAATAAAATACTAATAACAGGAGCCACAGGTTTTGTAGGTAGCAATCTAACTGCATATCTTCAAAAAAATAAGTGTGCGACAATTGGTATTACTAGAAATCCAAAAACAAAAGAAGAAATAAATTATTCTGCTTTAAATGATAAAATGTGGAATACATCCTTTGCTATGATTCATCTTGCAGGTAAAGCCCATGATTTAAAAGGAGTAGCTAATGAAAATGACTATTTTGAGGTAAATACAGAATTAACTAAAACATTATTTCAGCAATTTTTAGAAAGTACTTGTAAAGTGTTTATTTACATGAGTTCTGTAAAAGCAGTGGCAGATACAGTTGTAACTACTTTAACGGAAGATGTTGAGCCAACTCCCGAAACTGCTTATGGAAAATCTAAATTAGCAGCAGAACAGTATTTGTTATCTCAAAAACTTCCAAAAGGAAAATTTTTATATATTCTAAGACCTTGTATGATTCATGGCCCAGGTAATAAAGGAAATTTAAATTCATTATTCGCAATGGCAAATAAAGGAATTCCATATCCTTTTGGTGCGTATGATAATCAACGTTCTTTTTTAAGTATAGATAACCTTTCATTTATTATTAAAGAATTATTAGTTCAAAAACCAATCTCTGGAATTTACAATATATGTGATGATGAATTTCTGTCAACAACGGAGCTGTATGTTTCTATGGGGAAAGTACTTGGAAAGAAACTAAAGGTTTTAAAAGCGCCTAAAGTAATAGTAAAAATATTTGGTAAATTTGGGGATTATTTACCCTTCCCTATTAACTCTGAAAAAATTCAAAAGTTAACAGAAAACTATAGAGTATCTAATGTAAAAATTAAGAAGGCGCTTCATATTGCAAAAATGCCACTTTCGGCTAAGAATGGTATTATAAAAACAATAAAATCCTTTCATAAAAATAGATAAAAAAATGTTTGATAGAATAATAGCCTTCTTTATGTTGGCAGGTTTAAGTCCAATTTTTATACTAGTAATGCTGCTTATTTTGTTAGATGATGGTTTTCCAGTGTTTTTTACGCAAAAAAGAGTTGGGGTAAATTATAGTTTTTTCCAAATTTATAAATTTAGAAGTATGAAAAAAGATACTCCTAATGTAGCAACACATTTACTGGTAAATCCAGATCAATATTTACTTAAGGTAGGGGCTTTTTTAAGGAAATCTAGTTTGGATGAGCTCCCAAATTTAATTAATATACTTAAAGGCGATATGGTATTTGTTGGACCAAGACCAGCATTATACAATCAAGATGATTTAATGCAATTAAGAGTTGATGCGGGTGTAAGCCATTTAAAACCCGGGTTAACGGGTTGGGCACAAATAAATGGAAGAGATAAAATTTCTTTAGAAGAAAAAGTAGCCTTGGAAAAGGAGTATTTGGAAAAGAAAAGTTTTGCATTTGATGTTAAAATATTCCTTATGACCTTCACTTCAGCTTTTTTAAAAAAAGAAGGGATAAGTCATTAAAAAAATAAAATTACCCTTAAAATCTACCATTCTTAAAACTTCGTCACCCTGAACTTGATTCAGGGTTTGTTTGTTTAGAACTAAACTTATATTGTTTCCGTCATTGCCTTTAGTTTAGCAAACTATAAAAAACATTTAAATTTGTTAAAAGGAAAAAGAATGGGGTGAACTAGGTCATTGCGAAGGAGGTACGACTGTGGCAATCTGTTTCAAAGAATGAGATTACTTCATTCCACTGTGTTCCATTCGTAATGACGATTTTTACCGTTATCACGAGATGATACAAGATGGCGCATTGGCATACCGACAAAGCAATTTTTATCATTGGAGTTAACATCACTCTCAGTTTGTTTGGGACTTCAGTTCATTCATTTCCGCGTTCACGAAGATGACGTTATAATTCATAGGGATGAACAGAACTTATATCCAACTATTTAGTTGATAATTTTCATAATAAGTTTATTTTAGCAGGTATAAATTGTAAGTTTGTTAATTGAATAAATTCTATGCTAAAACGTCTATTTGATCTTATTTTCGCGCTAATTTTGCTACTATTCCTCACCCCTTTATTAGTTTTTGTTTTAATAATCACAAGTATAGATACGTGTTCCATGGGGCTCTTTTATCAAAAGAGAATTGGTCAATTTGGCAGGACATTTACCTTGTATAAATTGAGGACTATGCATGCCAAAAGTGGTAAAATATCTAAAATTGGAATCTTTTTAAGGAAGACTAAAATAGATGAACTCCCTCAATTGCTTAATGTTTTAATAGGAGATATGAGTGTGGTAGGGTCTCGACCAGATGTAAAGGGATATTATGATACATTGAAAGGAGAATATAAGAAAATTTTAGAACTAAAACCCGGATTAACCAGTGTTGCAGCCATTAAATATTTCAACGAAGAAGCGCTTTTAGCACAACAGAAAAATCCATTAGCATATAATGATACCATTATTTTTCCAGAAAAAGTGCTACTAAACTTGGAATATTATTACACTCAATCTTTTTGGGGGGATTTAAAAATTATTTGGAAAACTGTATTGGTGGTATTTAAATAATTACTTTCTATAAGTAACAGATTACTTCACTTTAGCATGTCTTGAGCGCCAGTCGAAAGGTTCACAATGTCGAAACAGAACGTCATCCTATGTTTGTAAAATAATAAATAATATAGTAATTAACTTAGATGAATAATCAAAAGGAGAAAGTGCAAGACACTAAAACGTTATTAGTTTAAAAAACAAATCTCTAATGCCCAAACTTATTTGAAGAGATATCCTAATAACTAAAAGAAAAAACTGTAATTTTACTTCATAAGGCACAATAACACAATGAATAAAAAAATCTGGCTTTCCGCTCCTCATTTAAGTGGTGAGGAACAAAAATATGTTAGGGATGCATTTAAGACGAATTGGTTAGCTCCTAAAGGCCCTAATATAGATGCTTTCGAAACTGATCTTCAAAACTATCTGGGAGGCAAAAAGGAGATTGTAGCTCTAAATTCTGGAACGGCAGCAATTCATTTAGCAATGGTTTTATTAGGCGTTACTGAAGGAGATGAAGTTTTATGCCAGAGTTTAACCTTTGCCGCAACGGTAAATCCAATTATTTATCAGGGAGCTAATCCTGTTTTTATTGATAGTGAAGAGGAAACTTGGAATATGTGCCCGGTTCTTTTGGAGAAGGCTATTAAGGATAGCATTTCCAAAAGAAAAAAGCCAAAAGCTATTATTGCAGTTCATTTATATGGAATGCCATTTAAGGTAAAAAAAATTAAAGAAATAAGTAAAAAGTATGCTATTCCTTTAATTGAGGATGCAGCAAGTGCACTGGGAAGTGAAGTACAGGGTGAAAAGTGCGGAACCTTTGGAGATTATGGGATAATATCATTTAATGGTAATAAAATTATAACCACTTCAGGAGGCGGTATTTTAATAACGAACGATAAAGAGCAAAAAGAAAAGGCCATTTTTTTTGCAACCCAAGCCCAAGATAATACGCCTCATTATCAACATTCTTATATTGGATATAATTACAGAATGAGTAATGTGTTAGCTGGAATTGGTAGAGGACAGTTAGCCGTGTTGAATGACCGAGTGAAAGCCAGAAGAAGAAATTTTGAATTTTATAAAAGGGAGCTAAAAGAAAGTGGTTATCTATTTTTAGAGGAATTGTCCGGCGTTAAATCTAATAGATGGTTAACTTGTATGTTAACCAATACGTTTGAAGAAAGGGAAAAAATAAGAAAAACATTATTGGAGAATAACATTGAAACCAGACCGTTATGGAAACCTATGCATTTACAACCTATATTTCAAAATTATTTAGTCTTTACAAATGGTATTTCAGAAAATCTGTTTTCTAAAGGGTTGTGTTTGCCAAGTAGCTCTGATTTAACTGAAAAACAATTGCAACGTATTTGTAGTATAATACTAAAACATACCATTTAAACGAGTAACAATAATAATACTATAATCAAATTGTGAAACATTTTTTTTTAAAAGAAACAGAAACTATTGCTTTTTTTGTTACTGTATTGGTAACGGTAATCCTAATTTATTCAAATGTAGGAGGTCAGTATAATTTTAAAGTGCTTACCGTATTTTTTTGGAATAGGAGTTATTTCATTAGTTGGAATTTTTAAGCTGGATGATAAGGGTGGTTTTTCCTTAAATAAATCATTTTGTTTATTTTATTATTTTTTCTTTTCATTAGCACCCACATTTCAGTTTAAGTTTAAAGCAACCTTTTATGATGCACCCTTTTTAAGCATTGAAAATTATGTACAAACCGGTATTTTTTTAGGGATTATCCTTTATATATATATAGCAGGTTACCAATTATTTTTTTCATTTTATGCTAAAAGAAATAGGAATATGAGCGTAAAGGATGTAATAATGATAACCTCAATGAAAGTAGAACTACATGTTTTGTATGTTCTAATTATTGGTGCAGTAATTGCCTATTTATATTTGTTGAAATTTAATTGGAGTTTACTAATCTATCGCCCATTTTTATTTCGATTGAAATACAATACCAATATGGGATTGGTTGGGTATGGTTTGCTATTAATTAGCCGATGGATTCCTTTAGTGGTTGTTTTGTATTATAAAATTACACATAAAAGAACGATGTTCACACGTTCTTTTTTTTATGTTTATTTTTAGTAGTCACATTTCCTACAGCACTTTCAAGAGGGATTTTAGCTATTATGTATATTCCGTTAACTATTCTTTTTATTCCTATGTTGAGGAGAGGTATAAATTATGTCCTATTCTTTAGTGCAGGGGTATTATTTGTCTTCCCATTGTTTAATAATTTCAGATATTTAAAAGAAGGGGTTTTTAAATTTAATTATGAACTTTTTAATTCTGGGCATTTTGATGCATTTCAAAATTTAGCTTGGTTGTTAAATACCAAAATTATAACAAATGGCAGACAGTTTTTAGGCAGTTTATTCTTTTTTATACAAGAAAATCAATGGTCAAATCGCCCTGTCGGTACGGGTAATTTGGTGGCTTCAAAAATTGGATACACTTATACAAACGTAGCAATGCCTTATTTTGGAGAAGGATATGCAAATTGGGGTTATGTAGGGGTGTTTTTATTTTTGGTAATTATTCTTTTTACGAATACTTATTTAGATGGGATAAGAAATAATATAAAAACTAAAACACCTGTACGAATTGTATATTTATTTTTAGTGGGTTATGAGTTTTACTTAATGCGTGGTGATTTAATGAGTTCTTTAAAAATGGCAACAGGCTTTGGATTAGCACTACTATTAGTTTTGAGTACTATATATATTTTTAATATTAATACGTTTTTCGTAAAAAACAAAAAGTCACTTTTAAAAAAATAAGTGTATGAATAACAGAAAAACGCTACTAATTGTAATAAATGTTGATTGGCTTTTTAAGTTGCATCGATTGTCAATTGCTGTAGCGGCACAAAAAGAGGGGTTTAAAGTTATAGTAGCAGCAAAAGATACGGGGGAATCAAAATGGATAGAAAAATCTGGGATTCAGTTTATAAATTTAGCGATTTCCAGATCAGGTACAAACCCACTGATTGAGGCTAAGTTGTTAGTTGCAATGTATACTTTATACAAAACTATAAATCCAACTATAGTGTATCAAATTACCATGAAACCGGTTATTTACGGAAGTTTAATTTCACGATTATTAAACATTAAAACAGTAAATGCAATAAGTGGTTTAGGATATAATTTTACACAAAACAGAAGGGGATTTGTGCAAAAAATAATGAGTCAACTTATGCGTATAGGTTTTAATAAAAGGAATAATCATTTAATTTTTGAAAATCGTGATGATTATAATGAATTATATAAATTAAAGATAGTATCCGAAAAAACAGCTGTTAATTTTAGTAATGGTGTTGGAGTTGATTTAAACTATTTTATTCCAAACATAAAACAGGACTCACAACCATTAGAAATAATTTTAGCAAGCCGTATGCTTTGGGATAAAGGAATAAAAGAATTTGTGGAAGCAGCCAAATTGTTAAAGGTTAATTATTTTGGTAAAGTACTGTTTAAATTAGTTGGCAGTATTGATGAAGAAAATAAAGAGGCTGTTTCTAAGATGTATTTGAAAAATAATGAAATACCTAACTATATAGAATGGATAGGGTATCAAGATAATATGTTTTCAATTTATAAAAATACAGCCATTGCAGTATTACCTTCCTATAGAGAAGGAAGACCTGTAGTGCTATTGGAGGCCTGTGCAATGGGAATCCCTATAGTTACAACAAATGCCATTGGCTGTAGAGATTGTGTAGATGAAGGGATAAATGGATTTAAAGTACCTGTAAAATCGGTAGATGATCTAGCTAATGCAATTGAAAAACTCATTATAAATAAATCACTTCGTACAGTAATGGGGGTGAATTCTAGAAAAAAGGCTGAGAATGAATTTAGTCAGGTAGAGGTTATTAATATGCATTTACGTATTTTTAATTCGCTGTTAAATATATAGTTATTGTAAAATAGCTTCAGACAGGTGTTATTTAGTAGCAATATCATTTAGTATAATTAATAATTTTAACCCATTGTGCATTTTGATTTATTTTCGGTAGAAAATTGTATCTAGAACTAATAGTATAAAAATTAGATTTTCGATACTAATTTTACTCACTTTTATTCGTAAAATTAACTACCATTGACATCTTTTTTAATGCTTTATAAATCAAGCATTTATCAAATTATAAAAAATTAAAAATATAGATAATATTAAAGAGATTCCTGCCTCCGCAGGAATGACAGACTTATTTAAAATTCGTAATGTCATTCCTTCCGTTTCGAATTGACAAATCTTATTCAAAATGCACAGCTGGTAATTTTATTTTTTGAGAGCCGATTTTCAGATTTTTATTCAAATTATTGGCACTAGCTATTATTTAAGTTTTTAATTATAAATGCCAAGCATTGAAGTTACATTAAAAAAGGATTTTGAACGTATTAATATCTAATTTATTTACCCTTGAAAAAGAAGAAGTTGAAAATAATTTAAAATAAATGTTAATGTAAACTAAAACTAATGGATTTATATTTTTCATCGTACTTATCTGGTTTTTAAGTGGATAATGTTTTTTATTACTTAACCTTTTAAGCAATACTTCTTGATTTTTAGGTTATCATAACAAGAAAATACTTATATTTGCTGTATTGTTTTATAGAAGTAAAATTTTATAAGTGCTGTTAATTGCTTATATTTAACCCCCCTCTAAACCCCTAAGTTGTGAAAAAAGAAAATTAAAAAATATGAAAAAGCTGTATGTTACCATAGTTCTAAATAACATACTAAAACTATTTGAATTTAATACATCTATTCAAAAAATGTCTTTAGTATGAAAAAGAAAATATTAAGAAAATTTATAAAATATAGTACGCCTCGTTGGCTTGTGCTAATTATTGATACATATATTATTATCAATACATTTATTCTTGCCTATTTAGTCCGGTTTAATTTTAATTTTAATTTTAATATTTCAAAACTTGTTTATCAAGTACCTTGTGTTATAGTTGCGGCACTAATTAGTTTTTATCTTGTTGGTTCATACAAGGGGATTATTAGACATACGGGTATTCGCGACGCTAAAAAAGTGTCTTTAGCCAGTTTATTAATGATAACTTTTTTAGGAGGCTTCGTTTTTATAAATCGAACCTTAGATGTTTTTGATAATTTTACAATACCATTATCCATTTTAATAATTCATTTTCTTCTAAATGTTTTGGTACTAATTGCTAGTAGGTTTTTATTTAAAGAAATATACAGGTTAGTATTTTCTAAATTAAAGTATGAAGCAAGAGTGTTAATTTATGGTGCAGGTGAGTCTGGTTTAATAACACATAATGTTTTAAAACAAGACAAAACAACAAAAATTAAAGTAATAGGATTCGTTGACAATAATAAAAATAAAATAGGGAAAGAAATTAATGGATTACCTGTTTATAATTCAGAAATTATTAATGAAAAGTTTATAGACAAAAAAAACATTGATGAAATAATTATTTCTATTCAGCGAATTAAATCACCTCAATTGATGAGAATTGTTGAAAAACTATCTGACTTACCTGTAAAAGTTAAAATTGTACCTCCTGTTGAAGATTGGATTAACAATGATTTAAATGCAAATCAAATAAAAAAAATAAAAATAGAAGATTTATTAGGTAGGGCTCAAATAGATTTAAATAACCCTATTTTAGAAAAGGAATTTAATAATAAAATTGTTTTAATTACGGGAGCTGCAGGTTCTATAGGTAGTGAGATTACACGCCAAATTGAACATTTTAATTATAAGCAATTAATTTTAGTAGATCAAGCCGAGTCAGATCTTTATAACTTGCAACAATATTTCTGGAATAAAGGAATAAACGAGTTTACTGCAATTGTAGGCGATGTGAGGAATAAAAATCGTATGGAAGCACTATTTGAAGAGTATCACCCAAATATTGTTTTACATGCTGCAGCATACAAACATGTGCCATTTATGGAAGAATATCCAAATGAGGCCATAGGAGTGAATGTAAAAGGGACTAAAATTATTGCAGATTTATGTATTGCCTACAGAACAGAAAAATTTGTAATGATTTCTACAGATAAAGCCGTAAACCCAACAAATGTAATGGGCGCAACCAAGCGAATTGCAGAAATGTATATTAATAGTTTAAATAAATTACAAATTACAAAATTTATTACCACACGTTTTGGAAATGTATTAGGCTCAAATGGTTCTGTAATTCCATTATTTCAATCGCAAATTGAAAATGGAGGTCCAATTACATTAACGGATAAAGAAATTACACGTTATTTTATGACAATTCCTGAAGCATGTAAATTAGTATTAGAAGCTAGCACCATGGGAAAAGGAGGGGAAATTTATGTATTTGACATGGGTGTTTCTATAAAAATTATGGATTTAGCAATAAATATGATTCATTTATCAGGTTTAAAATATCCGGAAGATATTGATATTAAAATTATTGGACTAAGACCAGGTGAAAAAATAAAGGAAGAATTATTGGCAAATGATGAAAACACGATTCCAACACATCATAGTAAAATCATGATTGCGAAAACACGTAGATTAGACACTAAGTTTATACAGCATAAAATTGAAGATTTGTGTAATATTAATAGTGATTTGAACGCAAAAAAATCGGTTGAGAAAATGAAAAAAATTGTACCTGAGTTTATTTCAAATCATTCAAAATATGAAGAATTAGACAAAGAGATTTCTGAGCTTGTTATTCTTAAAAGAGCTTTATAAAAAAGGATTTATTTAATTTTTTTTAAAAAATACCAGTTTTAGATATTTTTATAAACCCACCAAAATTAACAGGTCTATAAGTCCCTGTATCAAAAGCAGAACTTAGGGTTATGTTAAATGGAATTTTTTTGTTGGTAGGTATTTTAATCTCAAATAAACCAGAAAATTGTTTCGGCTGAGGTTGGTATTCGTTATCAAACCAACCAGTATAGGTGCTATGACTAAAAATAGCGCTGTATTTGATACTATGTATCATACCATTCCAACCAATATTGATGGCTACAAACCTATTGTCACCTAAAATAATACCATTAGAAACCCCATCATTGTTTAAAGGAGTAGCCGTAAAATAAGGAGAGCCCATAGTATTTCCAAAATAGGTCCAACCTGAATTATAAACGCCATTATTAAAATAATTATCAAGCCCTCTACCACCATCAGCGTCATCAGGGGCATTTGATCCACTCATATGTTTAGTGTAGGTAAATTCAAATAAAATTTGATTTATAAAATCTTTAGATTTCTTTAAATCAATAAATACTCCGTACAACCCATCACGCCAATTTTGCATTTCTCTTCCGGATCTATCTTCAAAAGGATGCGAATAATAAAAACTCCAATTGGTTTTTAAACCATCATAATTAAATTGTAATAGATACGCTCCTACAGTATTGCCTAAGGCATTTATTTGATCACCAACATTAGCACTTTTGCCTCCAGAACTACCTGTTATAATTTTCAAATAGTCTTTAAAGCTAGAAGGTTGTTTTCCAAATATTGGTGAAGTTCCTCCCCATTGCACATAATGATCTAGACCCGTAATCAAGGATAATTTTGAATTTAAACGAGATTTAAAATATAAACTTTTATGGTGTAAATGCACGTTATCAACCACACGTTTATCGTTAAATATATATTCAGCATAGTTGAATTTTGTTGTTAACCATTTTTTAGCAAAAGGAAGTTTTACATAGCCATTTGAAGTAATATTTATTCCAGGTAAGGCTCTGGAATTTCCAGATTTTAGAATGTTTCCATTAGAACTAGAAAGCCCATTCCATAGTATGGCATCATTTTTATTTCCTGCGGTTACACTCCAATTTTTGAAATGAAAAGCACCATACAATTCATTAATCATCGTTTTTTTTGATGGGGATAAAAAGCCAGTAAATGAGGCTTTATACTCAAAATTAAAAGCGTTATTTTTAGTTTGAGTATTCCCCAAAAAAGATATGTTTAAAGAAGTAAAATCCGTATTAGGTACAGTTCCAAATGTATTAGCAGTAAACCAAAAAGGTAAGGTGTTTTTTGGTGAAATAGCGGAGTTTAATGCTATGGAATATTGGATATTGGTGTTTTGACTAAAACCAAATTTAGATTGTAATATTAAGATAAACACAATAAGTAGGGGTACTAAACGGAGTTGTTTCATTCCAATGAATTTTTTACAAATGTAATTAATTATTTAGGAAGTATTTTTTATGCTCTAAATAATATATGCGTCTGTATTTGTAGGGAGGAACATATAGAAAATGTTCAATGATTTTTTTAAATAGACTGCCACGTCGCTATAGCTCCTTGCAGTGACGTAAGCTATTCTTAATCTTAAAGTTATCATAACCAGTAAAGTCAGTCTGAGCTTGTTGAAGACTCCAGTCATAACTATCATTAGTTCGAGTGTTTTTTGGGGTAATCAAATGAAACAAAAAAGAATGAATACTTCTTTAAAGAAAGCACTTCGACAGGCTCAGTGTGACATACATCTTGTTATTCTATTCGTCATTGTGAACCTTTCGACTAACGACCAAGACAGACTAAAGTGGAAGCAATCTCATTCTTTCAAACAGACTGCCACGTCGTTTCTCCCTCGCAATGACAAGATAATACCGTTATGGCGAATGTAACATAGTGAAGTGAAGCAATCTGTTGCTAATTACCCACAAACTTCAAAGTGATAGATTACCATGTCGCTATAGCTCCTTGCAGTGACGTAAGCTATTCTTAATCTTAAAATTATCATAACCAGTAAAGTCAGTCTGAGCTTGTCGAAGACTCCAGTCATAACTATCATTAGTTCGAGTGTTTTTTGGGGTAATCAAATGAAACAAAAAAGATTGAATACTTCTTTAAAGAAAGCACTTCGACAGGCTCAGTGTGACATACATCTTGTTATTCTATTCGTCATTGTGAACCTTTCGACTAGCGACCAAGACAGACTAAAGTGGAAGCAATCTCATCCTTTAAAACAGATTGCCACGGTCGTTTCTCCCTCACAATGACAAGATAATACCGTTATGGCGAATGTAACATAGTGAAGTGAAGCAATCTGTTGCTAATTACCCACAAACTTCAAAGTGATAGATTACCATGTCGCTATAGCTCCTTGCAGTGACGTAAACTATTCTTAATCTTAAAATTATCATAACCAGTAAAGTCAGTCTGAGCTTGTCGAAGACTCCAGTCATAACTATCATTAGTTCGAGTGTTTTTTGGGGTAATCAAATGAAACAAAAAAGATTGAATACTTCTTTAAAGAAAGCACTTCGACAGGCTCAGTGTGACATACATCTTGTTATTCTATTCGTCATTGTGAACCTTTCGACTAGCGACCAAGACAGACTAAAGTGGAAGCAATCTCATCCTTTAAAACAGATTGCCACGGTCGTTTCTCCCTCACAATGACAAGATAATACCGTTATGGCGAATGTAACATAGTGAACCTGAAGTGAAGCAATCTGTTGCTTAATTAACTGCAAATTGAAAGATTACATATTGGTATAACTAGTAATGATCGTATAAGTAACATTTTTATAAAAAAAAGGTTGCGTTATTAAAATTATTGTATAGATTTGTCCCTCAAACAAGAACCATGAGAATTAGTAACACTTGGAATAGCTTCTATTTTTACTTTTATTTTAGTAATAAAAGATGAGGCTTTGTGTGTTAATTTTTAATAAATAAATAATAAAGTCTCGATTTAATCGAGATTTTTTTTTGAATAAAAAGTACGATATGAAAGTAGCAATTCAAGGCATAAAAGGATCATTTCACCATTTGGTGGCAAATCATTATTTTGGAAAAAATATTGAGTTGGTCGAATGCTTATCATTTAGCAAATTACCAGTTTTACTACAGACTAATAAGGCGGAAGTTGCAGTTATGGCTATTGAAAATTCAATTGCAGGAGCTATTTTACCAAATTACTCTTTAATTGATGAACATAATTTAACTATTTCTGGGGAATATTATTTATCAGTACGTCATAATTTAATGGCATTGGAAAATCAAAAAATTGAGGATATTAAAGAGGTATATTCACATCCTATGGCATTATTACAATGTCGTGAATTTTTCAAAAAATACCCAAACATTAAATTAATTGAAGATACGGATACTGCTTCTGTGGCTAAACGAATTCAAAAACAAAAGCTAAAAGGAGTAGGAGCAATTGCAAGTATAACAGCAGCCGAAATTTATGATTTAAGTATTTTGGCAGCAGATATCCAAACTATTACAAATAATGCTACTCGATTTTTTGTGTTAACAAAATCGGAAAATAAGCATAGTGTATCCGCTAATAAAGCTTCCATTAAATTTATTGTAAGCGATGATACAGGAAGTTTAGCTGAGGTATTGACTATTTTAGCTAAGCATCATTTAAATTTATCTAAAATACAATCGATGCCCGTTATGGAAACTCCATGGAAATACGCCTTTTTTGCAGATTTTGTATTTAGCAGCTATGCCGATTATTACAATGCTTTAGAAGAAGTGAAACATAAAGTTGAAATGTTACAAGTATTGGGAGAGTACACTAAAAGTAAAAGATAATGATACCAAAAGCGAATCGATTAAATAATGTACAGGAGTATTACTTTTCAAAAAAGTTAAGAGAAGTGTCAATTTTAGAAAAAGAAGGAAAACCTATTATAAATATTGCTATAGGAAGTCCAGATTTACAACCACCTATTCAGGTAATTGAAGCAATAAAAAGTACGGTTGAGATAGATAATGCACATAGTTATCAAAGTTATCAAGGTATTCCTGAATTACGTTTGGCAATGTGTAATTTTTACAAACGGATGTATAATGTTGTTCTAAAAAATGATGAAGTACTACCATTAATGGGTTCAAAAGAAGGGATTATGTTAATTTCATTGGCGTTTCTAAACACTGGGGATGAAGTTTTAATTCCAAATCCAGGCTATCCAACGTATTCTTCAGTAACAAATTTAGTGGGGGCAAAACCTATCTTTTACAATTTGAATGAAGAAAATAATTGGTTACCTGATTTTGATGAACTAGAACAGCAAAATTTAACTAAAGTAAAATTAATATGGGTAAATTATCCGCATATGCCTACAGGAGCAAAAGCAAGTTCGGTTGCCTTTCAAAAAATTATTTCCTTCGCTAAAAAACATCAAATTTTAGTTGTAAATGACAATCCGTATAGCTTTATTTTAAATGATAAACCTCAAAGTATCTTAGAATTGCAAGGAGCAAAAGAGGTTGCTTTAGAACTGAATTCTTTAAGTAAATCTTTTAATATGGCTGGTTGGCGAGTTGGTTTAGTTGCAGGAAAGGAAAAGTACATAAAAGCAATTTTACAAGTAAAAAGCAATATGGATTCTGGCATGTTTTTAGGAATTCAAAAAGGGGCTATAGCAGCTTTAAAAACACCTGAAAAATGGTTTACGGATTTAAATTTAATTTATGAAAAAAGAAGAAAGATAGTATGGAAAATTATGGAGATTTTAAATTGTACTTATACTAAAAATAGTAGTGGATTATTTGTATGGGGTAAATTACCAAAGGAAAAAGATGCACTAGATTTTACCGATAAATTATTAAGTGATAAATATATTTTTATTACACCGGGTAATATTTTTGGCACTAATGGAGAAGGGTATATTAGAGTTTCACTATGTGTGCCTGAAGCAAAATTAAATGAAGCATTGCAACGTCTAATAGTAGTTAAATTAAAAAAATGAAAAAGGTAGTTGTTATAGGATTAGGTTTAATTGGCGGTTCATTAGCGCTAGAATTAAAGAAAAGATTAGGCTATACTGTTTGTGGTATGGATACTAAAGAAGCTCATATTAAAAAAGCATTGGAATTAGGGATTATTGATAAAAAAAGTAATGATGATGATTTAAAAGATGCTGATGTGGTTATCGTTGCAACTCCGGTAAATGTTGTTGCCTCGGTTTTACAAAATGTACTCAACACTATTTCAGAAGAAACTTTGGTTTTTGATGTTGGTTCTGTTAAAAATGAAATTTGTAAAACCATTGCAAGCCACTCAAACAGAAAAAATTATGTTGCAGCACATCCTTTGGCTGGAACCGAGTTTTCAGGTCCAGAAGCTGCTATTTATAATTTATTTGATGAAAAAGTAAATATTATATGTGAAACCGAAAAATGCGATTGGAAAGTGCTGGATAAAGCCATAAGTTTATTTAAAATTTTAAATATGCGAATTAAAATGATGAATCCTGAAGCGCATGATAGGCACATAGCTTATGTTTCACATTTATCTCATGTAAGTTCTTTTATGCTGGGAAAAACGGTTTTAGAAATTGAAAAAAATGAACAACATATTTTTGATATGGCAAGTACTGGTTTTGCCTCTACCGTTCGTTTGGCAAAAAGTGCCTCAAGTACTTGGACACCAATTTTTTTACAGAATAAGACTAACGTTTTAAGGTCTTTGGAAGAGTATATTAAAAACTTAACTGAATTTAAAAATTTGCTGGAAAATGAGGATGAAAGTGGATTAAATGAAACGATGAACAATACCAATTATATAAAAACCATTTTAAATGGTATTAAATAACTAATAGAAAGTAAACTAAAATGGAAATACAAAAAGAAAACAGGCAGTGGTTAGATACTATGGATTTATCGCACCCAATTGTAATTGCGGGACCGTGTAGTGCAGAAACGGAAGAACAAGTTTTAAAAACAGCACACTTATTAAAAAATACCGATGCAAATGTGTTTAGAGCAGGTATTTGGAAACCTCGTACTCGCCCAGGCGGATTTGAAGGTGTTGGTGAAATTGGTTTACCTTGGTTGCAAAAAGTTAAGGAAGAAACAGGGTTGCTAACCACTACTGAAGTTGGAAATGCACATCATGTAGAATTAGCCTTAAAACATAATATTGATATTTTGTGGATTGGTGCAAGAACTACCGTAAATCCGTTTGTTGTACAAGAAATAGCCGATGCTTTAAAAGGCGTTGATATTCCTGTATTAGTCAAAAATCCGGTAAATCCAGATTTACCTTTATGGTTAGGTGCCGTTGAACGATTTTATTCGGCAGGCATTAAGCAATTAGGGGTAATTCATAGGGGTTTTTCAACCTATAAATCGGTTAATTATAGAAATGAACCAAAATGGAAAATAGCTATTGAACTTAAAAAAGAATTTCCAAATTTACCTTTAATTATAGATCCATCACATATCTGTGGGAGAAGAGATACTATTTTTGATGTTTCTCAAACAGCATTAGATTTAAATTACGATGGATTTATGATCGAAACTCATATAGATCCTGATAGTGCTTGGAGTGACGCAAAACAACAAATTACTCCGGCACGATTAAATGAAATAACAGATGAGTTAAAAATAAGGCAGCTACATAGTAGTAAGGAAGAATTTCAACAAAAATTAAATTTATTTAGAAGAGAGTTAGATTTAATTGATACGAATCTGATTGATTTACTAAAAGATAGAATGGGAATTTCAGCTGAAATAGGTGCTCTAAAACATAAAGAAAATGTTTCTATTTTACAAAGTGCTCGCTGGTCAGATATCTTAAAAAATATGATTGAAAAAGGAACAAAAAATGGTTTAGATAAAGAATTTGTGGAACAAATTTTTAGAGCAATTCATGTTGAATCTATTAAAATTCAACATGAGATAAATTAATTGTCACACTGAGCTTGTCGAAGTGTTTATATATTTCTAAAAATAGAACAAAAGTCTTCGACATGCTCAGACTGAAAGCCACAGGTGGGTTTGGACAGGCAGTGCATAATTTTTTAAGTCAATTCATATAACATCAGTCAAAATTCAAACTAAGATAAATTAATTGTCACACTGAGCTTGTCGAAGTGTTTCTATATTTCTAAAAATAGAACAAAAGTCTTCGACATGCTCAGACTGACATTATAATACGTTTTAGTTTTCTTAATAATTTCAGACACTATCCTAAAAGACACTATCCTAAAAACTGTGTAAGTTTAAAAACTCAGGGTTAAATTATTTATAGTTTAATCCTGTTTTCAAATATAGCTAAAAATTGGTTTAGTATAATCCCCCAATTTCTAATAGGCATTGTCCACTTTTTAGTACTTTCTCTTAAAGCTAAAAAGACGGATTTCATAACAGCTTCATCCGTTGGGAATGAGAGTTTATTTTTGGTATATTTTCTAATTTTTCCA
>Ga0209633_10000286_pt1 | contig 60563 bp, 46 predicted proteins | sample Cruoilmetagenom1_FD_187290 | JGI IMG/M metagenome (GOLD analysis project Ga0209633, IMG submission 187290) | Oil polluted marine microbial communities from Coal Oil Point, Santa Barbara, California, USA - Sample 1 (SPAdes) (version 2) | ecosystem: Environmental > Aquatic > Marine > Oil seeps ... | reverse complement strand
AAGGATTGAATGAAGATATAATTCGTCAATTATCAGCAAAAAAGAATGAACCGGAATGGATGACTGAACATAGACTGAAAGCCTATAAACATTGGTTAACAATGGAAGAACCAGATTGGGCAAAAGTTGAGTTTGACAAGGTTGATTATCAAAATTTAAGATATTACGCTGCACCAATAGTAAAACCGGAGCTTGAAAGTTTAGATGAAGTTGATCCAGAATTATTAAAAACTTTTGAAAAACTTGGGATTCCGCTTGAAGAACAAAAAAGATTAAGTAATGTTGCTGTCGATGCAGTTTTTGATTCTGTATCTGTTACAACAACATTCAAAGAAACACTCGCAGAAAAAGGAGTTATTTTCTGTTCAATTTCTGAAGCAATTCGGGAGCATCCGGAACTTGTTAAAAAATATATGGGATCTGTTATTCCTTATACAGATAATTTTTTTGCAGCACTTAACTCTGCTGTTTTTAGCGATGGTTCTTTTGTCTATATTCCCAAGGGTGTTCGTTGCCCAATGGAGCTTTCAACATACTTTAGAATTAATGCTGAAGATACAGGGCAGTTTGAAAGAACTCTTATAATAGCTGAAGATAATAGTTACGTAAGTTATCTTGAAGGTTGTACAGCTCCAATGCGAGATACAAACCAATTGCATGCAGCAATTGTTGAGCTTGTTGCTATGGAGAATGCTGAGATTAAATATTCAACTGTTCAAAATTGGTTCCCTGGTGATTCCGAAGGTAAGGGTGGAATTTATAATTTTGTTACCAAACGAGGAATTTGCAAAGGAAATAATTCAAAAATTTCTTGGACACAAGTAGAAACTGGTTCAGCTGTTACTTGGAAATACCCAAGTTGTATTTTACAAGGCGATAATTCAGTTGGGGAGTTTTACTCTGTTGCAGTAACAAATAATTTTCAGCAAGCTGATACTGGATCAAAAATGGTTCACATTGGCAAGAACACAAAAAGTACAATTATTTCAAAAGGTATTTCAGCTGGAAGAAGTAATAACTCTTATAGAGGATTAGTTAAGGTTGGAAAAAAAGCAGAGAATGCAAGAAATTTTTCTCAGTGCGATTCAATGTTAATGGGTGACCAATGTGGTGCTCATACCTTCCCTTATCTAGAAATTGATAACAATACTGCTACTGTTGAACATGAAGCTACAACATCCAAAGTTGGAGAAGATCAAATATTCTACTTAAATCAAAGAGGAATTAGTACTGAAGATGCAGTAAATATGATTGTAAACGGTTTTTGTAAAGAAGTATTTAATGAGCTACCAATGGAGTTTGCAGTTGAAGCACAAAAACTTTTAGCAATTAGCTTAGAAGGAAGTGTTGGATAAAAGAAGTACAGAGATTTGAGAATCAAGATATGAGATGAAAACGAAAAACGAGAAAAGAAAGATAAAAAAAATTATAAAATAAGAATATGCACAAATGTCATCCTGAGCGAAGTCGAAGTAGGGAAATAGAAAGTTTAATCAAGAAATGAAATATTGTCATTTCGAAATGAGCTTGTATTTTAAGCGATTGAGAAATCTTTTAACTGATTAAGGGAAGATTGAGTGTTGGAAATGACTAGTATAAAATATTTAAAAATTAGAATTAAGTATAAAGGAAAATTAAATGATTAAGATTAAAAATCTTCATGCAAATGTTGAAGGAACTGAAATTCTTAAAGGGATTAATTTAGAAGTAAACCCTGGAGAAATTCATGCTATAATGGGACCAAACGGTTCAGGCAAAAGTACTTTGGCTAATGTTTTAGCTGGTCATGAAGCATATGAGGTAACAGCTGGAGAAATTATTTTTGATGATACAAATATCATAGAAATGGATCCTGATGAAAGAGCAAGAGAAGGATTGTTTCTCGCATTTCAATACCCAATAGAAATACCAGGAGTAAGTAATGCGGTATTTCTAAAAACTGCAATCAACGAAATAAGAAAACATAATGGAGTGGAGGAAATTTCCGCAAAAGATTTTCTTGCTTTAATTAGAGAAAAAGCTGAAATACTTGGAATGGATAGTTCGCTAATTAGCCGTTCGGTTAATCAAGGTTTTTCCGGTGGAGAGAAAAAACGAAATGAAATTCTACAACTTTTAACTCTTAATCCAAAGTTAGCTGTGCTTGATGAAACTGATTCTGGTCTTGATATTGACGCACTCAAAATTGTTTCTCACGGAGTAAACGAATTTAAAAATGAAAATAATGCTGTAATTCTTGTAACACATTATCAAAGACTTCTTGATTATATAATTCCAGATTTTGTTCATGTTTTATACAAAGGTAAAATTGTAAAATCAGGTGATAAAAATTTAGCATTAGAATTAGAAGAACGTGGATACGATTGGATAATTAAAGAACAACCTCAAACTGTTTAAGAATCGGATAAAAAATGAGCAAAGAAAAAAATATAAAAAACTGGTATTTAGATAACTTTAATAAGTTTGAAGAAAAAGTTAAAGCTGATTCATTTAGTTCTTTTAGAAAAGAAGCAACTAGTAAGTTTGAAAATTCTGAATTCCCAACAAGAAAAGAAGAAGAGTGGAAATACACAAATGTTTCTCCAATTTTAGATCATGAATTTACTCCAGCACCTTTATTTATAGATGAATCTAAAGATTTGCAATCAATTGAAGAATATAAAATTGAAAATTTAGATGTTCATTTATTAGTTTTTAAGAATGGAGTTTTTGATAAAGTTTTATCGAATATTGAAGAAGTTGAAGATGGGATTATAATTGAAAGTTTGTATAATCTATCTAAATCTAATCCTGAATTTATATCTAAACATTTATCAAAAAATAATAAAACAATAAATGCATTCAATCTTTTAAATAATGCTTTTACATATGATGGTTTTGTTGTTTATGTCCCAAAAAATAAAGTTGTAGAAAAACCTATTCATATACTAAATATTGCATCTGATAGTATTAACAAACCTTTAGTTCAACCAAGAAATTTAGTTGTTGCAGAGGAAAATTCTCAAGTAAAAATTATTACTGAGTATATTGGAAATAAAAACGCTGAATATTTTACAAATATTCTGACAGAAATTTCAGTTGATGAAAATGCTAACGTAACTTTTTACAAATTGCAAAATGAGTCGACCACTGCTTACCATATAGATAAAACAGATATTTACCAAAAAGGATCAAGTGTGTTCAATCATTTTTCTTTATCATTTGGAAGTAAAATTGCAAGGAATGATATTAATGTAAAGTTGGATGGTGAACAGATTGAAAGTCATCTTTACGGTTTATATTTGGGTAATGAAGAGCAACATATTGATCATCATACTTTTATTGAACATGCTAAACCAAACTGTATGAGCAATGAATTGTATAAAGGTATTTTAGATGACAAGGCTCGTGGAGTTTTCTCTGGAAAAATACTAGTTGATCAAATTGCTCAAAAGACAAATGCTTTTCAGTCGAACAAATCTGTTTTACTTTCTAACGATGCAAGCGTTGATGCAAAACCACAATTAGAAATTTATGCAGATGATGTTAAATGTTCACACGGAGCAACAGTTGGCAAGCTTGATGAAGAAGCATATTTTTATATTCAATCACGTGGAGTTTCAGCCGAAGCTGCAAGATCAATGTTGATTAGAGCTTTTATAGATGATGTTGTTAGTGAGATTAAAATAGATGAGTTAAGAGAAAAAGTAAATCATACAATTTTTGAACATTTACAAAGAGTAGAGTTCTAATGAATTTCGATTTAGAGGTTAAGCAAAATTCAATACAAACTAAAACTTATCGTAAGTTTAATGTTGAAGAGGTAAGAGAAGATTTTCCAATTCTTAATAGGATGGTAAATGATAAACCTCTTGTCTATTTAGATAATGCAGCAACTTCTCAAAAACCGCAGACTGTTATTGATTCGATTACAAATTATTATACTTACGAGAATGCTAATATTCATAGGGGTTTACACTTCCTTAGTGAGTTGGCTACAGAATCATACGAAGGTGCTAGATTAAAGGTTAAAGAATTTCTAAATGCTATGAGTGTTTCTGAAATTGTTTTTGTTCGTGGTGCAACGGAAGGAATAAATTTAGTCGCAAACTCTTTATGTCGTGCAAATTATTTTAGTGAGGGCGATGAAATTATAGTTTCGCAAATGGAACATCATTCTAATATTGTTCCTTGGCAGTTGCTGTGTGAAAGAAAAAACTTAAAATTGAGAGTTGTTCCCGTAAATGATAAAGGGGAATTTATTTTTGAAGAATTTGAAAAATTAATTTCTGAAAAAACTAAATTAGTTTCGGTTGTCCATATCTCAAATGCTTTAGGAACTATTAACCCAATTAAAGAAATTGTAAAAAATGCTCATGAGTTTGATATTCCTGTTTTACTTGATGGAGCTCAAGCAGTTCCACATACCAAGGTTGACGTTCAAAATTTAGATTGTGATTTTTATGTTTTTTCAGGGCATAAAGTTTTTGGTCCCACAGGTATCGGTGTTCTTTATGGTAAAACAGAATATTTAGATAAAATGCCTCCATTCCAAGGTGGCGGAGATATGATTAGAGAAGTAACTTTTGAAGGTACAACTTATGAAGATCTACCACAAAAGTTTGAAGCTGGAACTCCTAATATTGTTGGTGGAATTGCACTTGGTGCAGCTATAGATTATCTCACTTCATTTGATATGAATGAAATTTCAGCATATGAAGATGAGTTGTTAAAATATGGAACAGAAAAATTATTGGGAATTGATGGGCTAAGAATAATTGGAACCTCTGAGAAAAAAGCGTCTGTTATTTCTTTTGTAATCGATGGAATTCATCCTTATGATATTGGCACTATTATAGATACTGCTGGAGTTGCAATAAGAACAGGACATCATTGTACGCAGCCTCTGATTAAAAGATTCAATCTTCCGGCAACTGCTCGTGCGTCATTTGCATTTTATAATAAATTTGAAGAAATAGACATATTGTATGAATCATTGTTGAAAGTAAAAAAAATGTTTGCATAGCAACAATTATTAAAAAAAACAAATGACAAAAAGCAAAGAACAAATAAAACTCAAATATCAATTATTCAAAAATTAATTTTGAATTTCTAGAGATTGTCTTAAATAAATATTTGTTATTTATGTTTTGTCTTTTGGAATTTGCAACGAAGGAGCAATATGTTATTTGATAAAAAAATTGACAAAGGTTTTCTAGAACAAGAAATTATCTCAGTACTTAAAAGAGTATTTGATCCGGAAATTCCTGTAGATATTTATGAACTTGGATTGATATATGGAATAAAAATTGATGATGAAATTAATACTGAAATCATTATGACACTTACAGCTCCTGCTTGTCCGGTTGCTGGAACTCTACCTGGTGAGGTAAAAGAAAAGATTGAAAATGCAGTAAAGGATTTAAAATCAGTTGAAGTAAATCTAGTTTGGGAACCACCTTGGAATAAAGACATGATGAGCGAAGAAGCAAAATTAACTTTAGGATTTTTTTAATACAATAAAAGTAAAACGAAAGGAATAACAATGTTTGAAATAAATAACAATGGACCAATGTATGATCCTCATGCGGTTCAACCTATGAGGGATGAATTAACTTATGTTGGGTTTAATGAACTTTTGACATCAGCGGATGTTGATAATGTTTTATCAAAAACGAATGATGAAACTACATTTGTTTTCATAAATTCTGTATGCGGTTGTGCTGCAGGTAGCGCTAGACCAGGTGTTTCTGCTGCATTACAAGGGAAAAATATTCCAGATAATATTGTAACTGTTTTTGCAGGTCAGGAAAAAGATGCTGTAGATACTGTACGAACAAAATATTTGTCACAGTTTCCACCTTCTTCTCCATCAGCTGCGTTAGTAAAAAATGGAGAAATTGTTTTTATGCTTCCGCGTCATCATATAGAGGGAAGAACACCTGAACAAGTTTCCGAACTTTTACAGCAAGTCTTCGAAGAAAATTGTTCAAAAGAAGGCCCATCAATATCGAAAGAGGATTATGACAAACTAGTTCACGCTAAAATGTGTGGTTCTAAAATCCCTTTGAATTAGTAAATGATAATGTGCCTGGCACTTTCAAAGTGCCAGGCACATGAAAGATAAATAAATTACAAAATGAAATTCACTACACAAGAAGAATATGGTTTGAGATGTTTAGTTCGCCTTGGTTATGCTCATAGTCAAGGCACAGGCTTAACTATACCAGACATCAGCAATGATGAAGGTATCTCTGAACATAATATTGCTAAAACACTTAGGATATTAAGACTTGGTGGTTTTTTGGATAGTGAACGCGGAAGAACAGGAGGCTATACTTTAACAAAATCACCTGAAGAAATTGTTATTGGAAATGTTATGAATGTTCTTGGCGGAAAATTTTTTGATACTAAATATTGTGAAACACATTCTCCAGAATTAACAATCTGTGCACATTCTTCTGACTGTTCGGTCAGATCATTTTGGCAAATTTTACAAGTATCAATAGATAATGTAATGAACAGTCTTACTCTAAAGGATTTGATGGGAGAAGAAAAAGATATTTTTGAATTGAGCAATAGTAAGATTGGAAATATAAATCCATAAATTATGTCTATTTAGTTTTGTCAAAACCTTCGAGGTTTTAGTTATTACTTTCAAATTACTGAAAAACTATACAAACAATTATAATGAAAATTTCATCATTGAGTTAAACCTCGAAGGTTTAGTATCTCCGTTAACCAATTTAGAATTGGTACAATATTTTCATACACTGCACTCATCAACCAGATAAGCAATAGAGTTATAATCAATCCCGCTATGTAGTGACAAACCAATTTCACAAGTTTTGCTAGAAGAGTATCCTGATGAACATTTATGTTTTTCAACTTCTGGCTTAAGATTTTTTAATGCTGATTCATTTAATTCAGGGAAAGAAAATCCTCTATCACCGGCGAAACCACAACAATTAATGTCTTTCGGCACATGCACATCAGTAACACAAACTTTTGCAATATCATTTAGTTTTTCTGATTGTCCCATTTTAGTCGTGCTACAAGTCGGATGAATCGCTATTGATTTTTCTTTTTTAACTAAATTTAATTTGCTTAATAAAATATCATGAATAAAATCAACTGTATCATAAATTCTCAATTGATTTTGTTCAGTTTTACTCAAATAATCAGTCATTGTTTTTGTACATGGACTTGTATCAAATAAAATTGGAATTTTACCATCATTAGAAATTTCTAATAATTCAACAAATAACTCTTTGGATTTATGGTTAGCCAAATCATTGAAACCCTTGCTACTAAAGGGCATACCACAACAAAGTGATTTTATGCTTTTAGGATACAGAATATTAAAATGAGCTTTAGTAAGAAGTCTTTGAATAACATCAGTTTGGTTCTCAGAAACAGAACTGTTATTTGAGGTTCCCATTGTTCTGCTAAGACAACTTGGGAAATACACAACAGTATCTTGCGTTTTATCTTTTTGTAATTCTAGAGGATTAAAACCTGAACCGGTTGGCATTTCAACATTCCAACTAGGAATGTTATGGCCAGTAATACTTCTTGTCCAATTTGCAACACTTCCCATTAAACTATCACCCAAAATTGTATGGAATAGGCCAACAAAGTTTAACCCATATTTGGCAATGGTTGTAACAAACTTAAAATTTTCTGCTATCCATTTAGCGAAAGTTAATTCACTACCAGTAATTTGTTCAGATCTAATTTCCTTAATCAATTTCCCAGTATCAATATCAACAGGACATGCCAATTCGCAGAGTCCATCGGTTGCACAAGTTTGTTCACCATAATAATTAAAACGTTTTTCTAACTCTTCCAATCTTGAATAATCTTTATTATTATTCTTAAGTTTGTTGATTTCTCTCCAAACAGTTATTCTTTGTCTAGGAGTAAGAGTTAAGTTTTTAGAAGGGCAAACGTCTTCACAAAATCCACAGTCAATGCATTTATCAATAATTGGATTAACAATGGGAGTTGGTTTTAAGTTTTTAATATGAACTTGTTCATCTTCATTTATTAAAACACCTGGATTTAATATCTTTTTTGGATCAAATAAACTTTTAATCTGTAACATTAAACTATATGCTTCATCTCCCCATTCGTATTTTACAAATGGAGCCATGTTTCTTCCTGTTCCATGTTCCGCTTTTAATGATCCGTCATATTTTTCTATTACTAATTTTACAACATCATCCATAAAGGCTTTATATCTCTCAACTTCTTTTGGCACGTTAAAGTTTTGAGAAAAAACAAAGTGAATATTTCCTGAAAGTGCGTGTCCCCAAATTATTGTTTCAGGATAGTTGTACTTAAGGAATAATGATTGTAAATCTGAAACTGCTTCCGCTAATTTTGATGTCTCAAAATTCACATCCTCAATAACCACAGTAGTCCCAGCATTTCTTGATTTACTGACTGAAGGGAATAATCCTTTTCTAACATTCCACAATTTTAAATATTCTTTTGGGTCTGTAGTAAACTCTATTGGTCTAACAGTTTCTATAGTTTTTAATGAAGTTTTTATTTGTTCAATATTCTTTTGTAATTCAAGAACTTGAGAAGAAGAAGTTTCAATCAACAAGGCAGTTACATCTTCATCGAGTTCTTTAAGATAATTTGGAAGTCCTTGTTTATTCTCAACAGAACGCAATGAAGCCCTGTCCATTATTTCTGCAGCATCAACCGGTAATTGTTTTAAAATGGGAATAGTTGTACACGCAGTATTTATATTAGGGAATAATATGAGAGCTGTCCCCTTATTAGGTAAAGATGGAACAGTACTCAAAGTAATCTCAGATATAAAACCAAGCGTTCCTTCAGAGCCAATCATAAGATGTTTAATGATTTCAATTGGGTCATCAAAATCTATTAACGAATTTATACTGTAACCGGTCGTATTTTTAATTGAGTACTTTTTTGTTATTCTTTTGGAAAGATTATTTTTTGCTTCATCCGAAATATTTGATAAATCTTTTATAAAATCACTTTTGCTACTTAGAAAACTATTTTTACTTTTGGAAGAAGATGTATCAAGCAAAGTTCCATCTGCAAAAATAATTTTCATTTCAGCAAGTGTGTTGTACGAGTTAAACTTAACGCCACTTGTCATTCCACTTGCATTGTTTGAAGCTATGCCTATAACAGTTGAAGCATTTATAGAAGCTGGATCGGGACCGATTTTTTTGTTGAATTTGTTAAGTTCAAAATTTGCTTTGCCTCCAAGTGCAGCAGGTTGAAGAGTAATTTCTGTTTTGTCCTCTGAGACGGTTATTTTATTCCATGACCTATCTGCAACTATTAATACGGAATCAGTAATTGATTGACCAGAAAGACTTGTGCCGGATGCACGAAATGTAATTGGGATTTTAAGTTCATTACATTTTTTAATTACAAAAATTGTTTCTTCTTCTGAATTTACTTTTACAACTAATTTTGGTGTAAGTCTGTAAAAACTAGCATCTGTACCGTACGCTAGTGTACTTAATTCATCATTAAACAATCTTTCTTTGGGAATTGTTGATTTTAATTCGTTATATAATTTCGAGTATTGTTCAGTTAGCATTGTTAAACATGATATATAAGGTGTATGTTAAAAGTTGAAAACTGTTTGGTACATAATAATAAATTTGTGATCTTCAGAAATCTAAAAAAGAAAATTTGTCATTTCGAAATGAGCATGTTTTTATGTGATTGAGAAATCTTAACTATTTGACGTTCAAGATTTCTCACATAAAGCATGTTCGAAATGACAAAACTAGAAATTGTTAACCTACCAGGATTTATTATTTTTATAAACTACAAGCCTCTTCAACTTCTTCAATGGTTTTAGGAATTGGTTTGCCTAATATTCTATTTCCATCTTCTGTAACAAGAACATCGTCTTCAATTCTTATTCCACCAAAGGTTCTGTATTCTTCTACTTTATCATAATTAATAAATTCTGAAAGTTTATTCTCATCTTTCCATTGGTCAATTAAAGCTGGAATAAAATAAATACCTGGCTCAACTGTAACAACATTTCCGGTTTGAAGTTCTTTCCCAAGTCGTAAATAAGCTAATCCAAATTGATCACTTCTTTTTGTGGTTTTATTATATCCCACATAATTTTCACCCAGATTTTCCATATCATGAACATCGAGTCCCATCATATGTCCAAGTCCGTGAGGGAAGAAAAGTGCGTGAGCCCCTTTATCCACAGCCTCATTTACATCACCTTTCATTAAGTCAAGTTCTTTTAATCCGCTTGAAATTATTTTAGCAGCTTCAAGATGAACTTCTTTAAATTTGATTCCAGGCTTCATCATTTCGATAGCTTTGAGTTGTGAATCTAAAACTATGTTATAAATGTTCTTTTGTTTTTCAGTAAATTTTCCATTTACAGGAATTACTCTAGTTATATCACTTGCGTAATTAGTTGTAGTTTCAACACCGGAATCTAAAAGAGCAATTTGTCCATCTTTCATTTCGTTTTCGTGTGAATGGTTGTGTAAAATTTCTCCATTTACAGAAAATATAATTGGGAATGATACGCCGCTTCCTTTTGAAAGGGCAATTCCTTCAATAGTTCCATATAATTGACGTTCAACCATTCGTGGTTCAATCATTTTCATTGCGGTTGTGTACATTTCATGACTAATATCAAGAGCTTTTTCAATTTCTGCAATTTCAACATCATTTTTAATTGATCTTTGTTTTATCACATTTTTAATAAGTTTACTTGAAGCATAAGTATTTATTTGGGAGTGATTTATTCCAAGTAGCTCTTCAAGTAAAATAATATTTGTTTGACGGTATTGAGGAAGAAAGTGAATCTTTTCTCCTTTGCCAATTGCTTTTGAAATAGTTTTATAAAGTTTAGAAAAAGGTTTTGTCTTTTTTACACCAACACTTTCGGCTCTGTTTACAAGTGATTCTTCAGTTCCCATCCAAACAATATCGTCAACACCTCTTTCATCACCAAAAATAGTTTCTTCATCGTTATCTAAGTCAATAACCGCAGCAAGGTTAGCTGAATTTAATCCCCAATAATATAGGAATGTACTGTCTTGTCTGTAGTGATAATAATTAGCAGCAAAATTCATTGGCGATTCATCATTACCTAGAAAAATAATAATCCCTTTCTTAAATTTATTTTTTAGTTGATTTCTACGTGCTATATACTCTGTTGAAGTAAACATATTATTGCCCATTATTTTATCTTAAAATACTTTTTATAAAAATACTAAGATAGTTAACAAAAATTTAATATTCGTTTGAATTTTCTTAGTGACGGCAAGATTTTTCGACTTTTTTTAATACACTTATATCAATCAGTTTTTTTTCGATATTAATACTTTGATAAAGGAAGGTACTTTGATAAAGGAAGGAAAAATGAAAAGAATAGTAGTTTTTGTATCGTTATTAGTTTTTGTGGTTGGTTGTGCATCTTGTAATAAAGTTGAGAAACAAGAAATGAATCAAAACAATGAAAAAAGAGTACTCAAGCAACCTGTTCAGCCAAGGTTATCGCCTGGTACAGTTTTAATTGAAGCAAATATTCTTGAGATAAAAGAAAACTCAAAGTCTTTGTTAGTAAAAGTGAATAAGGTTATTGATTCCGGTCATTCTACTCCAGTTTTAGCTGTTGGAGAAAAAATTAATGTTAAAACCAATAATGAAAAATTCAAATCTAAAATAATAAAGGAAACGTCTCTTAAGTTAGTTCTAAAAAATTCGAGACAAAAAGTTGGAGATGAAAACTCGAAGACTTGGCTCTTAATAAATATTAAATAATTATGTAAATCGGCAGGAAAGAAAATGAAAAAAAACTCAGTATATATATCAACTTTTTTTATCAGCACTTTTGTTATTACTACTTTCTTTTTTAATGGCTTAAATAAGGAAGACAAAGCTTTTAATAAAAGGACAATTATAAAATTATCCGCAAAAGAAAAACTACAGTCCATAAAAGATAGAAATGACTATATGTTTCAATTAATGCGTGACCCAAAAACAAATTTAATTCCAGAGAATATTAGAGCAAGAGAAATTGAATTTGCAAAAACATTGCCAAAAAAAATTACTAATAAATTATTAAAAACAAACCGTGAAGGATTTGATTGGGAAGAAATTGGACCAAAAGATGTTGGTGGAAGAACAAGAGCTTTAGCTGTTGACGTGACAAACTCCAATCGTGTACTTGCTGGTGGTGTTTCTGGTGGAATATGGGAGACTACTACCCAAGGTGCAAGTTGGGATTTTTTAAGTTCATCCAATAGTTTATTAAGTGTTACTTCAATTGCACAAGATACGAGATCTGGTAATACAGACACATGGTATTTTTCTGCAGGTGAATTTAATGGGAACTCGGCATCTGAAACTGGAGCAAGTTTTAGAGGAAATGGAATCTTTAAATCAACGGATAATGGAATAACTTGGAATGTTTTATCTAATACTTTAAGTAGTATTACTTCATGGGATAGTCGGTATGATTATATTTCAAGAATTGTTGTTAATCCTAATACGGGAAGTGTTTTTATAGCTAGTCATGGATATGGAATTTCAAAATCTAATGATGGTGGAAATTCATTTTCAACAACATTGGGTGGTCTAAATGATCATACTTATAGTGATATTGTTGTAGCTGGAAATGGGACGCTTATTGCTTCTATATCTGAAAGTGGATTTGATGAATCGACTGCAAACACTCCTGGTATTTATATGTCAGTAGATGATGGAATGAATTGGGATGATATAACTCCAAATGATTTTCCAACAACACATGAGAGAAGTGTTATTGCAATATCAGAATCAAACACAAATATAGTTTACATACTTACAAACACAGGACAGTATAATGGTGATGATGAAATTGTAAAACTTTTTAAAATTGATAACTCTACGGGAACTTCTTCTGATTTATCGGCAAATTTACCAACATTCAGTTCATTCCGGGGAAGCTTTACTGCACAAAGCAATTATGATTTAACAATTGCAGTTAAACCAGATGATGAAAATTTTGTTGTTCTTGGCAGTGTTAGTTTATTTAGATCTACAGATGGTGTAAGTACAAAATTAGATGATAGTAAAATTAATTGGATTGGTGGATATTCATCTGATGGTAGTGGTCAATATCCAAGTCAGCATCCTGATCAACATATTGTTGTGTTTGATAAATTAAATCCAAATACTCTTTGGAGTGGACATGATGGCGGCATAAGTTTTACTTCAAATATTACTTATACAGATTATGATACTTTCTTTCCTTGGATTGATAAGAACCGAGGATATAATGTAACACAATTTTATACCGTTGCAATTTCTAAAGAAGCAAATGATAATAGATTAATGGGAGGAAGCCAAGATAACGGTACTCCTTATTTTAAATTTATTGTTAATAGTCCAAGCAATTCAGATGATTTAAGTTCTGGAGATGGTTCTTATGCTTATTTTGGTACATCTAAGGCTTATGTTTCAAGTCAAAACGGTAAAGTATTAAGAGTCACATACGATGCTTTAGGAAATCCACAAAGTCCATTTACTACTGGTATTGGTTGGTCTGATGTTTACCCTATAAATGCTACAGATCAAATTTTTATTAGTCCATTTAGTATTGATCCAAATGATGAAAATATAATGTATTATCCAGCAGGTAAAAGTTTATGGAGAAATAATAGTATAGAATCAATACCAAATTATGTTCAAGGTGGAACTGAAGATAGTTGGAGCGAACTTACAAATATTTCAATTCCTGTTGGATATTTTATTTCTTCAATTGATGTTTCAAAAGGTAATCCAAATCATTTACTTTATTTTGCTGCCAGTAACAACAGCGATATACCAAAAATATTCAAACTTGAAGATGCTAATAATTCAACGGATGGTGAAATTGATATTTCAATTCCTAATTCTCCATCTGGTGCAAGAATTGTTGATATAGCAATAAATCCAGAAAATGGTAATGAAATTATGATAGTTATGTCTAACTACAATATTGTTGGGCTTTATCATTCAATAGACGGTGGACTAAACTACACAGAAGTTGAGGGAAATTTAGTAGGAAATTTAACAACTCCTGGACCATCATTAAGATCTGCAACCATTTTACCTTATAATGGAGATACTTATTATTTTATAGGAACGAGTACCGGACTTTATTCAACAATAAATTTAAATGGAGAGACTACAGTTTGGGAACAAGAAAGTTCAGAAGGTTTGGGAAATGTGCTAGTGCAACAGCTTACTTCTAGAACTTCAGACAATGTAGTTGTTGCTGCAACACATGGTAGAGGAATGTTTAAAGGAAAACCAAACGGAATCGTACATGTAAAAAATGATGAAGACATAGTACCTAAAGAGTTTACATTGGAACAAAACTATCCTAATCCGTTTAATCCAACAACAACAATTTCTTATTCAATTCCCATTGTAGAAACGCAAAATTTTACGTCCGTACAATTAAAAGTATATGATGTTTTAGGTAAAGAAGTTTCAACACTTGTAAATGAAGAGAAGTCTGTTGGTAGTTATGAAGTTAATTTTAACGCTAATAATTTAGCTAGTGGAATTTATTATTATAACCTAACTGCTGGAGTATTTTCAGAAACTAAAAAAATGTTACTATTAAAATAAATTTCGAGTTTTTGAGCAAGTTAGAATTTAGTAAAATGATATATCCAATCAAGTGAAATAAACTTTTCTAGGTTTCTTCATTTCTAATTCAGGTACTCAGAAATACTATTATATTCACAATGTTTTTGTTAAGTTAAACTTTTACTTTATAGTTAAGATGGAGGAGTTCTGAAAAATCTAAAAGTATTTTTAACAATCTTAATTCTAATTAGCTTAATAAGTTGTAGTAGTGAAAAAGCTAATTATGAAGAAACAGCTCAACCTAAAACTTCTGTGAATAAAAATTTTATCATTGGACAAATTACAGTTATTGGTAATGAACCTTTTACTGAACTAGGAGTAATAGTTGATGATACAACAGTTTTTGTATTGGACTGTAATAAAGAGATAAAAGAAAAACTACTCAAGAATCAAGGAGAGAATTATAAAATATTTATAGAAAATAATATTGAATTAAAAGCAAATAACAAAGTATCAGTAATTACAGCAGAAAAAATTAATAAATAGAATCAATAAAGAGGCACATTATGAAAAGAACTTCCTTAATAATTTTTATGTCATTATTTATAACGAGCTCATTTTTAGCTCAAAATATGACAATTAAAAAAATTGAAGAAAGCAATAGTAACGAAACATATAAAATTGATGTAAGACCTTTTTTGGAAGAATCTGAGAAGAAAGTTGAAGAATATTTAACTAATAATCCAAATTATTTTGAAGAGCTTAAATTACAAAAAACAACAGCATGGGATTTTTCTGTGGGTTCAACAAAAGAATGGCATGCAACAAATACAAATACTAATGAGTTTTATACAGTTCCTTCAACATGTAGAGCTGTTGGTACAAACTGTTATATTTTTGTAGAAGATGATATCTGGAATGTTCGAGCAACGCAGACTGCCGTTGACGGAATAAAAAATGCTTTTGATAACTCAACACCTGCAAATGCCAGCAAGGGAATTTACCAAATTGATACTGAAACTTTTGGAACACCACCTGATGTTGATAATGATCCTAAAATAATTATTCTAATTTTAGATATTAAAGATGGCTATACTGGTTCTGGCGGTTATGTTGCTGGTTACTTTCATAGTGTAAATGAAGTCCCAGGAGCAAATAGCAATATGGCTGAAATTTATTATTTAGATGCGGACCCATCTGATCTAACTACGGAAGCAGGATTAAATAATGTTATGAGTACAACTGCTCATGAGTTTCAACACATGATACATTTTAATTATCATAACGGTACGGCTGGTAAACCTCAACAGGTAACATTTTTAAATGAAGGTTGTTCAACAACCGCGGAAGTGGTTTGTGGTTATCCAATATATAATCAAAATTATTTTAACAATGATTTTAATCGTTATTTGTTTGATTGGAGAGAAGATAATGATGTTCTTGGTGATTATTCAAGAGCTGCACGATATACAACATACATGTATGAACAATTTGGAGCAGAATTTTTAAGAAAATTTGTACAAAGTTCTTCATCTGGTATTTCAGGTATTGATTATGCTTTAAGTAATTTATCTACTTCAACACCTCTCAGATTTAGAGAGTCTTTAGAAAATTGGTTTATGGCTAATATCCTAAATGATAAAACTGTAAATCCAGCTTGGGGATATTTAGCACAAGATGTTGGAAAGGTTAATGCTATTTCTCATGCAAATCCAAATTTTACTTCTGGAACTTTGAGTGTTCAAATTGCATCTGCAGACTATATAACCTTCTCTAATGGGGAAAATCTTTCAATACAGTTTGATGATTTTGGAACAGGGATATTAAAATTTAAAGCAATAAAATATAACGAAAACAATAATGTTGAAATTGAAGATTTAACTGCAAATACATTATATACATTTAGTGACTTTGGTACGACCTATAAAAATATCACATTTGCAGTATTGAATACAAACTATAGCTTTAAGCTAAATTACAATTATACCTCAACTGGAGATGCAAATATTGTTACTTTAGCCTATGATGAAAACGAACCTTCTGGCGTACTAGCTTTAACTAGTAACGATACTGTTAGTGTAGTTTTTGATGGTATTGAAGGTGGTCAATTAGACTCAATTAAAGTTGCACTTCGACAAGCTGGTTCTGTATATGGTGGTATTTATGAATACACCGGAGCTTCAAGACCAACTCCATTAGGAAAAGCACTTGTCCCAGAGTTAACTGTAACTTCTACCATTGAAGAGAGACCTGCATGGGATCCTGAGGCGGAAAGTTATCCAATTCCATTTCCTAATTGGATTACTATAGATTTAACTTCCTCAAATATTGATGCAAGTAATCCTTTTGTGGCTGCTTTTGTTGTTGAAGGAACATATCCAGAAAATAATAGGATTATGATAACAGAACAACCAGAAGGAAATAATCATAGTTTCACTTATTTACAAGATCCTTCTTCAGGTGAACCGGATTGGTATTTCTTATCGGCTTCTGAAACTACTATATTTGCTTATTTAATACGTGCTTATGTCAGTTTTGGTGTTACTGATGTAGAAGAACAAGAAATTGATATTTTACCCAATGAATTTAATTTAGCTCAAAATTACCCTAATCCTTTTAACCCAACAACCATAATTAAATATGCTATTTCTGAAGAATCTGAGGTTTCATTAAAGGTTTATGACATGTTGGGCAAAGAAGTATCAACACTTGTAAATAAAACTGAAGCAAGTGGTAATTATATAGTTAATTTTAACGCCAACAATTTAGCAAGTGGAATTTACTACTATACACTAAAAGCTGGAAGTTTTACTGAAACAAAAAAGATGATTTTATTGCAATAAAAAAGTAAGGTTAAAGGTTCATCCTCAATAATTTTCTTAAAACCTAGCAAAATAGACGTTTTGTCTATTTTGCTAGGTTTTCTTTCTTGACAGATCAATAATCGTCCATTACTTTCCGTTCATAAATCAATTTTATCTTTAACTTTTAATAACTGTGAGTGTTATTATGAAAAAAAATATTACAATATTTATCTTTTCGTTCGTTGTTTCTTCAATTCTTCTAATAAATTTTACTGTCTCCGAATTCAATCAATCGAAAGTTCCTCCAAAGAAACCTTCTCAAGGGAAAAAAGATAACCCCTATGGGGCTGCTGAATTTAGGTATGATATGATTAGAGGTAGCAATGAAAGCATTAATCCATTAGCAAGAAAAAAAGCTATCGAGTTTACTAAAGATAATTTAATGGGTGAAAAATTAAATAAAACGAGTACAATCTCTAACTGGTCTGCTTTAGGACCAGGAAATATTGGAGGTAGAATTAGATCAATATTAATAAGGCCTTCAAATACAAATCATATCTTAGTTGGTGCAGTCGCTGGAGGAATTTGGAAATCTACTGACGGTGGAAGTTCATGGACAGCAATGAAAGATGATGGAAATCCGCTTTCTATTGGAAGTATGGTAAATGATGGTGATGTTGTTTATGCAGGAACCGGTGAAGGTTGGGGAAATGTTGATGCAGTATACGGTGGCGGAATCTGGAAATCAACAGATTTTGGTGATACATGGACATTATTATCAAGTACAACATCAACACCAGCTCAATTTAGAAATGTTTTAAGAATGGATATAGATCCATCAGGTAATGTATATGCTGTAACAAAGGCGTATAATTCTAAACACGGTGTTGGGGTCTATACTACTGATGGTGGTTTATTCAAATCTTCAGATGCTGGAATTTCTTGGTCAAAGATTAGTTCAACAGATTTTGCGACTAATTACTTTAATGGTTGCGATATTATTTCAATTTCATCGTCAACCATATTATTTGCTGTTAACAAAAATAATTCAACATATGGTGGTATATACAGAACAACAGATTCAGGAACAAATTGGAGTTTAGTAGCTTCTGTTTTACCAACTACTGGTTATAGAAGAATTGCTTTAGTTCAAGACCCAAGTAATTCTAATACAGTTTACGCTGCATATCAATCAGAAAATACGGGTTCACCAGATTATGGGCTAAAAGGGATTTACAAAACTACTGATGGTGGTGCTACCTGGACGCAACTTTCAGATCCACCAACACTAGCTTCTACTAGTTCAAGATCGTACTTAAATACTCAAGGGTGGTATGATAATGTTATTGCAGTTGATCCGCATAATTCTAGTAATCTATATGCTGGTGGCGTTGATATGGTTAAATCCACAGATGGAGGATCGAGCTGGTCGCAGTTAACATTTTGGCATAGTTCTTTTGGTACTCCAGTAGTTCATGCTGATCACCACGTTATAACTTTTGATCCAAATACTGCTAATGTAGTTTATGGTGGTAACGATGGTGGAATTTATAAAACTACCAATGGTGGTGCAACCTGGACAAACTTAAATAATGGTTTAGAAATAACACAATACTATGGTGGTGCTGTTGCTGCTTCAGGGACAAATTATCAAGGTGGAACCCAAGATAATGGTCACCATAAATATGATGGATCTGGAACAAACTGGACTGAAGTAAAAGGAGGAGATGGTGGATATGCTGAAATAGATCAATCTAACCCTCTTGTTGCATATGAGGAATATGTTTACCTTGATATTGCTAAAACTACTAATGGTGGTTCAAGTTGGTCGGATGTGCAAAATGGTTTAACAGATGCTCAAAATTCAAGTGCATGTTTATTTATAGCCCCATTCTCTATGAATCCAGAAAACTCAAATGTATTAATCGCTGGTTCTGATAATTCTTGGTTAACTACTGATGCAGCTGCTAATTGGTCTTCATCTAGTTCTACATTATCAAGTGGAGCAAAAGTAAGTGCAGTTGCTGCTGTAAATAGTGCTTCTCCTTATTTGGGTTTTGCAGGTACAACAGATGGGAAAGTTTTTAAGTGTACAAGTATGACGGGTACGGGAGATACTTGGACAGAAATTACTCCTCCATCTAATAACGGTGCATATGTAAGAAGAATAACAGTCGATTTGAATGATAAAAATAAAATTTATGTATGTTACTCTGGTTATAATAATTCAAGTGGACAAAAACATATTTGGTATTCAAGCGATCAAGGTGCTAATTGGAGTGATATTTCAACTGGTCTGCCGGATGTTCCTGTTCATTCACTTGTTATAGATAATAATGATGATCAGAAATTATACATTGGAACGGAGACTGGTGTATATCAGACATCAGATAGAGGAACAAGCTGGTCAAAAGCAGGTAGTGGGATGCCCGATTATATTCCGGTTGATCAATTAGTGATACAATCAAGTACTAATAAACTTTTTGCATTTACTCATGGTAGAAGTGTATTTGTTACAAACTCGGCGTTACCTGTAGAATTGACTTCATTCAGTTCTTTAGTCGAAGGTGGAAATGTAAAACTTAACTGGGAAACAAAAACGGAAGTTAATAATTATGGATTTGAAGTTGAAAGAAAATTAGAAACAGAAGGATGGAATAACCTTGGTTTTGTTCCTGGACATGGAAATTCAAATTCAGCAAAGCTATATTCTTTTACAGATAATTTTCCTACCGGAGGTTCACAGTTTTCTTACAGATTAAAACAAATAGATATTGATGGATCTTTTGAATATTCAGATATAATTGAAACAGAAATAAATATCGAATCTTTTCAACTAGCTCAGAACTTTCCGAATCCGTTTAACCCAACAACAATAATTCAATACACAGTTCCACATAAATCTACTGTTTTGTTGGAAGTCTATGATGTTTTAGGGAAAGAAGTTTCCACACTTGTAAATGAAGATAAAGCTGGCGGAAGTTATGAAGTTAACTTTAATGCTAACAATATATCAAGTGGAATTTACTATTATACCCTAAAAGCCGGAAGTTTCACAGAAACAAAAAAGATGATTTTATTGCAATAAAAATAACTTATTTTTCCTCCGAAGTTTTCAAAACTTCGGAGGAATTATATTTGCAACAATATTACTTTAAAAATAATTTCTGAAATTCTCGTTTCTTTCTATCTTTCCAAACTCCTTTGTGGTAAGCATACCCGGCAACTAACGGCATTGCTATAGTTGCTTCAGAATAAACCATTTGCTCATAGGTTGATTCTACCTTTCCCCAAGAACTTGCTTCTTTTAATGTTGAGCCTGAAAGTGCACCGTCCCTTTCATCTGCAACGGTAATTTGAATTGCATATTTATGCATAGGTGCATCATCTTGTAAAATATCTGCGGCAACAACTATATCTTGAGTGAAATTTTTCGGTACTCCACCGCCTATCATAAATATTCCGGTTTCTTTTGTATTCATTTTAATTTGGGTTAATTCTAAAAAGTCTTTACCAGAATCAAAAGATAAATGTTGGTTGGGATTTTTATGTTGATGCATTACAATTCCAAAACCAGCAGAGCAATCGGAAAAAGCAGGGACAAAGATTGGTACATTATTTTTGTATGCTGAATAAATTACACTATCATCAACTTTAGGACCATCGTTATCATCTAAATATTTGCCAAATTCCCAAAGCAATTCTCTTGAGGAATAAGGTCTATGTTCTAAATTATCGAAGATTTTTTCAGTTGTATCATCGCAAATTCTTAATTCATCTTCGTCAATGTAAGTGTCATAAATCCTATCTATACTTAATTTTCGTAACTCATTATCGTCACTAAAAGATGAACCAATGTAATGTTTATATCCAAGTGCCTCAAAAAAATCTTGGTCAACCATAATAGCACCTGTTGAAACAATTGCATCAACCATATTATTTTCAATCAAATCAAATACTACTTTTTTTAATCCGGCACTAAACAAACTTCCTGCAAGCGTAAGTATAATAGAGCAATCCTTATCTTCTAACATCCTATTATATATTGATGAAGCTCTATGTAAATCACGAGCAGAAAATGCCATGCGTTCCATAGAATCAACTAAAGAAATTACGTTGTGTTCTTTTATATCAATATGTTGAATGGTTTCTTTTAAGTAATCTTTTTTGTTTGACATAAAAAATCTCCAGATTTTAGATTATCATTTTACAAATTAAATAAATATCCAACAGCATTTATGACTACAAATAAAATTCCAAACCCAAATTCTTTCATTCCTAACTTTTTAATTTTTTCCATTTTGTTCTTTGGCTGTAATCCTACTATTGATCTGCTAATTAAAAGTAGTACGGCAAAAATTGACAGTATTGGAATCAATTTGATTAAGGCAAGAATAGTGATTAAAATTAAAAAAAATAATTCAGTAACTCTTAACCATAAACTTTCGGAATTTTGTCCTTTTATTATCTTAACCTTCGTTCTAACATATAGCAATGTTGGAATAGTTCTCGAGAGCAGAACAATTCCAAAAGCAAAAATCTTTTCGAATTCCCAACCATCCAATAAGACAATATTTAAAGCAACAAAAATAATGGCAACGGGAGCAATAAATTCTGCAAATAAATTTCTGCCATAATTTTTTATTTCTAATACTAAATAACCAAACATTATAACTATTGAAATTGAAAAAGGGATAAGTAATTCTAGTGTAGTTTCTCTTGTAATTGAAATAAGTAAGATGCCTATCACAAGAAAATATATTAGAAAAAAAACTATAGCAGAAGATTTTATTTTTTTAGAATCATTTTCATTTAGTAGAATTCTTACTGGCTGATGATTTAAAAAAATCACAAAAGTAGCAAGTGCGAGTAAAAGTCCATTTGGACTTGAAGCAACTAACAATGATAAAGTCAAAGGTTCTAATAAAAATCCCCAAGAACCGTGTTCACGAGGGAAGGAAACTTTTTTTATATTTGACCACATTAAGAACTATTTAAACTTTCATCTTACAAGTGTAAGAATTATTGAAGGTAAAGAAACGATTTTAAATTTTTATAATTATTTCTCAAACTAAAAATTTAATTGTAAATTACCATAACATTATTTTAATGAGAAAGAGGAAATAAAATGAAAAAAAATATAAAAATTCACTTTTTGTTAACATTAGTTTTATCAATGTTTTTTTATTCAACTTCTTTACAGGCCCAATCCCAATTTGAGGGTAAAGTCGTTATTGAAATTTCATCTGAAGATGGTGGTTTTACAATGGACTATTACATTAAGGGTGAAAATATGAAAATGATAATGAAAGGAGAAAACTCCGGTTTTGGTGGTATGATTATGACTGCTAAAAAATCAATAATTATGATGGAAGAACAAAAAATGTATATGGAGTTTGATAATAAAGCACTCAAAAAACTGACTGGTATGTTTGGTGGAAGCGATGAAGCTGAAAACGATAATGCAGATAATGAAGAAATTGACTTTTCAAAATATAGAACTGGTAAGACTAAAACAATTCTTGGATATGATTGTGAGCAATGGATTTTTGAAGAAGACGGGACCAAAAGTGAAGCTTGGGTAACTGATGAAATTGGAAGTTTCCAAATATTTAAAAGTCCAATGGGAGAGAGCTATTCGCCAAGCTGGGGACAATCTTTAAACAACAAAGGTTACTATCCATTACTTGTCACATCCTCGGATGAAGATGGTGAAGTATCTAAATTTGAAGTTAGAAGTGTTGATAAAACATCTTTAAGTAACAGCGAATTTGAGCCACCTTCAGGTTATAAAAAAATGAGCATACCGGGAATGTAATTTTATAAGCAAAAACTATTACAACTATCCATTCCGGTTCCTCTTTTTTCGAGGATGCCGGAATATCCTTTATAAATAAACTCAAAAATTATAAAACGATAAAAAGAAAATTAATTATACTATGAGTAACCACTGGTTTACAAAAGTAATTATCATAACACTACTATTTTTTTCAAATTGTGCTAAAAAAGAAAATTCTTTTTTAACCAATGAAGAAAAAAAAGCAAAAGTCTTAGATGAAGTTCAGATAATTCAAATTCCCTTAGCTGGTGATGTTTCAATTAGAAAGTCTGAAATTTCTGGACTTTGTTGGTATAACGATAACTTAATTTTGCTTCCTCAATATCCGGATAGATTCCCTGATAAAAATGGCGGAAAGATTTTTTATATCTCAAAAGAAAAAATTAAAGCATATTTGTCAGGGAAAAACATATCTGCTTTGGAAGCTGAATACTTTTCAATAAATGTAAATGATTTTCCAGATTTGTTTTCAATTGGTTCAGGATTTGAGTCAGTTACAATCAACAATAATATTGCTTACTTCACTATTGAAAGTGCAAGTAATTTAAAAACAGAAACTTATTTAATTTCGGGTTTAATTGATCCGGTTGGTAAAACAATTCAATTAAATCAAGAATCACTTAGAAAAGTACAATCCGAGATAAACATTAAAAATTTCAGTGATGAATCGATTTTGTTATACAACGATAAGCTTTATCCAATATACGAAGCCAATGGAAGTAATATAAACCCTAATTCAAGTGTTGCAGTTTTTGATATTTCTATGAATTACCTAAATGAAATTAAATTTCCAAATATTGAATACAGAATTACTGACGTTACTTCCGTTGATGAGAACAATAAGTTTTGGGCAATAAATTATTTTTTCCCAAGAGAAGCAGGTAAACTAAGTCCTGCAAATGATAATATTGCGAATAAATTTGGAATTGGTAAATCACATTTAGATTCAAAAGTTGTAGAACGATTAATCCAACTTCAAATTAGCAATGATGAAATTACACTTACCGAAGAAGCTCCAATCTATATTAAATTATTAAAAGACGATAGCAGAAATTGGGAAGGTATTGCTAGACTTGACGAAGATGGTTTTTTGATTGTTACAGATATGTTTCCAGAAACAATACTAGCGTTTGTAAAAAATTAGAAAACTTCTAAAATCTATAGTTTAAGTACTAATTAAATTTGGACGTGGTATAATCCAAATCAATTTATTTTTTATAATAAATTATCAAACTCCCAATTTATTTTCCATATTAAGAGAAAATTATCTAATTTTATTATATAATTTTATTCAATAAAATAATTTTTAAGAGGTTCATAATGAACAATGAGAAAGAAGAAGCACTAAATTATCATAGTAAGGGTAGAAAAGGGAAAATAGAAGTTGTTGCTACCAAACCTTGTTATACCTCAAGGGATTTATCTCTTGCATATACACCAGGCGTGGCAGTGCCATGTATGGAAATTCACGAGAATGATAGCGACGTTTTTGAATATACGGCTAAAGGAAATTTGGTAGCAGTTATCTCTAATGGTACTGCTGTTCTTGGGTTGGGTGATATTGGACCACATGCTGGCAAACCGGTTATGGAAGGAAAAGGAGTTTTATTTAAAAGATTTGCAGACATTGATGTTTTTGATTTAGAATTAAAAAGCAAGGATGCTAAAGAAATAATAAAAGCATGTCAGCTTCTTGAACCTACATTTGGTGGAATAAATCTTGAAGATATTAAAGCTCCAGAGTGTTTTGAAATTGAGGAAGAATTAAAAAGAACAATGAATATTCCGGTTTTTCATGATGATCAACATGGGACAGCAATTATATCTTGTGCTGCTTTAATAAATGCTTCTGAAATTACTGAAAAAGATTTGGGAAAAGTTCGACTTATTGTCTCTGGGGCAGGAGCAGCTTCAATTGCATGCTGTAATTTATATATTAGTGCCGGAGTTAAACGTGAAAACATTTATATGTTTGATTCAAAAGGACTAATTCATGAAGAAAGAGAAGATCTAAATAAGTATAAAAAACAATTTGCCGGAGCAAATAAATTTTCTTCGTTAGGTGACGCTTTAGATGGAGCAGATGTTTTTATGGGGCTTTCAAAAGGTGGTATAATTTCTCAAGATATGATAAAGAAAATGGCTCCTAATGCAATAGTTTTTGCCATGGCTAATCCTGATCCTGAAATTAGTTATGAAGATGTAAGGGAAGTTAGAAAAGATATAATTATGGCAACAGGTAGAAGTGATTATCCTAACCAAGTGAATAATGTTTTAGGTTTCCCTTTTATTTTTAGAGGTGCTTTAGATGTAAGAGCAACTTCCATTAACGAGGAAATGAAAATGGCTGCTGTAAAAGCATTAGCAGCATTAGCCAAGGAAGAAGTTCCTGATGTTGTACTAAAAGCTTATAGTGGTGAAGAATTTTCTTACGGTCCAGATTATGTAATTCCAAAACCTTTTGATCCGCGAGTTCTTTGGAAAGTAGCACCAGCTGTTGCAAAAGCAGCTATTGAAACAGGTGTTGCAAGAATTGAAATTACCGATTGGGGAAAATATGAAGAAGATTTGCAAGAACGTCTTGGTTATTCGCAAGAAATAATTAGGTTAATAATTCATAAAGCTCAAAAAAATCCTAAACGAGTAGTTTATCCTGAAGGTGAAGAAGAAAAAATTATTAGAGCAGCAAATGCAGTTGCATTAGAGAATATTGCACGACCTATTTTAGTTGGGGATGAAAAAATTATTTTAAGTAAAATAAAAGAATTCGGATTTAATCCTGAACTTTTTAAAATAATAAATTTAAATACTTGTGATAAATGCAAAAATTATGCAGATGAGTTTTTCAAACTTCGTCAGAGAAAAGGAATTACTTTAACTAAAGCAAGAACATTACTTAGTCGTCCAAATTACTATGGACCTATGATGTTGAAAATGGGTGAAGCAGATGCTTTAATTAGTGGACTTGTTCATAATTATCCAAATACAATTAGACCAGCATTAGAAACAATTGGGGTAGAAGATGACGCAAAAGTTGTTTCCGGGATGCATATAGTTATAAACAATAGAAAAACTTATTTCTTTGCGGATACAACTGTAAATATTAATCCAGATGCAGAAACATTAGCAGATATTGCAATTCGAACTGCTCGTGCTGTAGAGGATTTTGATATTGTTCCAAAAGTTGCAATGATATCTTTTAGTAATTTTGGTAATGTTAAAAATGAACACTCCTTAAAAATTAAAAAGGCTGTTGGTATTATAAAAACTTTAAAACCTGATTTAATTGTAGATGGAGAAATGCAATTAGATACGGCCGTAAATTCGGAAATTGCCAAAGAAAGATTTCCTTTTTCTCAAATCCAAGGAAATGCTAATATTTTAATATTCCCTAATCTTAGCTCAGGTAATATTGCTTATAAGTTAATGAGTAACCTCACAAATAGTACCGTTATTGGACCAATATTAATGGGGATGAAAAAACCTATACATGTTCTTCATAGAAATACTTCAGTTGAAGAAATTATAGATATGACTGCAATTGCGGTTGTAGATGCTGGGGATTAATCATAACTTCAATTAAAAATACTGCTCTAATTTTTTTAGAGCAGTATTTTCTTTCTTACATAAAACCAGATTTGGTTTTCAGATTTATTCAAAGTTGTCATCTCGAACATATTTTTGCATGTCCGGCTTTTATTGTTGGATGAGAGATCTGTCATTCCAAATAGTGCTAAGAGAATTTTTACCCAACAAAAACGCTGGGATTCGAAGTGACAAATAAGGGCTAAGTTCTAATGAGGACAGCATTATAATACAAAATTCCCGCAATCTTTGTTTATAATGTTATGCTCTTTGCAAAATTCACAATCTGTTATTAAGAGATTGCGGGAATTTGCCAATTTTCTCAATAAATAATAGTTGAGAATATTTGCTGTCTATAATAGGGCTTAACCCAAATAAGTAAGATTTTTTTTCCAAAAACCAATTCAAGTTCTGTATACATTCCCCAAAATTTCATTTATCTCTTTATTATATTTATAGGTTAAATACTTATTTATATAAATAAAAAGTTTTTTTCGATGTTACGTAACGTAATTTATATTGCAACAAGCATCTTAATCTTTTTTCTTGGAGTTGTTCTTTATGGAATAATTTTAAATTTAAGAGAAGTAACTTTAGATGAAGCATTAAAAGAACAAAAAATAACATCTATAATTAACCCAACAATAATTGTTGATAGAAAAAATTATTCTCTTACTTTATATAGTGATTCGTTAAAAGTTAAAACTTATAAAGTGGTTTTTGGTAACAATATTAGCTCTGAAAAAATATCGAAAGATGATTTTATTACTCCAGTTGGAAATTATAAAATTTGTAATGTTTCTCCAGATATAAAGTATTATAAAAAACTAAAACTTAATTATCCAAACACTCAAGATGCAGTTAGAGGTTTGCATAGTAACATAATATCTCAAATTGAATACTCAACAATTGTAAATAGTGTAAAAAACAATAACTGTTCTTATGGTTATACTAAGTTTGGCAATAATATTAGTATTCAAGGAATTGGTAAATATAATCTGATATTTAAAAATTTACCTTTTGTATTTAATTGGACAAACGGTTCTATTGCAATGAGTAATGAAAACATTGATGAGCTGATTGGCGTAATTTCAATTGGAACAAAAGTTATAATAAAGAACTAAAAAGAATAATTGAATATCTATAATTGAAGATAGTACATTTTGAAAATTATCTATAAATGAAAATAAACGGAACAAATTTCTCATTATTCTTTACGATCTTATTTTTTATAAGTTCATTGCAAACAATTTATTTTGCACAAGATGAAGAAGAAAATAAAATCGAATTAAATTCAATAACTATTGTTGGTAACAATTATTTTTCTGATACTGAATTAGAAAATGTTATTCTCTCAAAAGAAACATCTGGCTGGTTATCTAAATTTATAAATAGCTTTTCAAGTTTTGGAAGTCCGGCATCTTATTTTGATTCTCTTCAAATTGATGATGATATTTCTTCCTTAGAAAATTATTATAAATCATCTGGATTTTTTAAGTCAAAAATTTCTCCAAGCTACAAATTATCTGAAGATAAAACCTATGCAGATTTAACCTATGTTATAACTGAGGGAGATGCCTCTTACATAAGAGAATTTAATATAACAGGTTTAGAAAATCTTGTTCCACAGTTTTATGAAAAAATAATTAACATAATTACAATTGATAGTGCTGAACAATATACATCTATATTATTAGAAGAAAATAACAAATTGATTCTAGATTACTTAAAAGATCATGGTTATTACCTCACTCAAAATTCTTGGCCAATTGTAGAAATGGATACAGTGGCAAATGTCGTAGATATTTCAGTTGATTTTTCATTGGGTAATAGATACAAAATTTCTGATGTTGTGGTCGAAAAAACTGGAGAGGGTGCAAATTATGTAAGCAAAGATTTAATAAAAGAAATCACAAATATAAATCCTGGCGATTTCTATAGTTATCATGATTTGAGGCTGGCTCAAGTGCGTTTATATAGAACTAATCTATTTGCATCTGCTGTAGTTACAGGAGTAGATGTTGATACAAACAAAAGTTTAATTCCAATAAGAATTGCAACAGAAGTTGGATTGCTAAATGAATTTTCTCCTGAAATTATTACCATTCATGAAGATAATGTATTCAAGTTTGGACTTGGGTTAAGTTTTATAAAAAAGAATTTTTTGGGCGACGCGCGTAAATTAACAATAAGTACATCTGCTGCGGCACAAAATATTCCACAATTTATTACAGATTTTAACTTAGAAAGTGATAATATCTTTGGTTTTGCTGATGGAAGAATAATTTTAGAACAACCTTTTCTATTTGGGAAACCTATAAATACGCAATTAGAAACCTTCTTCACACTCGAGAAAAAACAAAACGATTGGAATGCAAATATTTTTGGTATAAATCTAAATTTGAATTTCGAATTATCTAATTATACATATCTAACATCTTTTTCAACTCATTTAAATTGGCAAAATTCGAAATATGTGTATCAAGAAGAATATAGACAGGATAGATATAATGATTTAACATTAGTTGGGTCACAAGAAAAGAATAGAACAAATACTGTTTTGGGATTATTTTTTATTGCAAATAAAACTGATGGATTATTATTTCCAACCAGGGGATATTCGCTTGCACTATTAACAGAAGATGGTAATTCAATTCCATTACTAATGAGTGAAATTGGCGGTTATAATTTTACTCATCCGGCATATTATAAATTAGTATTAACTTCTACAATGTATCTTCCATTCTTTGAACAAGGTGAAAGTGCATTTGGTTTTAAATTTAAATTTGGAAATATTCACACATATTTGGGTGATGAATCGGATATTCCGTTAAACCAAAGATTTACAGCAGGGGGAAGTAATTCAATTAGAGGTTGGGGTGTAAATGAATTGGCAGTTCCTGATGTAGGTATTCCTGATAATTTAACAAGAGAAGAAATAGAAAATTTATATAGAAGAAAAATTACTCCTGGTGGGTTTTTCTTATTTGAAGGCTCAATTGAGACGAGAACACATTTGACCAAAACTCTTGGAGCAGCTCTATTCATTGATTATGGCAATGCTTGGGACAATGCAAATGATTTTAGATTTGATAGACTTGCTGTTGCAACTGGTTTTGGATTTAGATATTACTCAGAATTTGTCCCAATTAGATTTGATCTTGGATTTAAGCTATACGATCCTGAAGATAGACGTAATATTTTTACTCGCTTTAATGACGTTGGAGGATTTATGAAAAATTTAGAATTCCAAATAGGTATCGGCGAAGCATTCTAACTTTTGATAGACTTCCCGATTATAAATTAAGAATCAAATTCAATTTAGATAAAGCAATGCACTATACAACTAGCAAAAATTATTTGTGCAGTTAAATTCGTTTATTCTGCGAAATCCGACTTTAATTTCTGTTATTTGAAAACTAACTAATTTTATGTAAATTTAAAGTTACACTTTTTGAGGAAATTTATAATTTGCTAAGTATGACAGGATTTGGAAGAGATACCTTTTCCAACGATAATATAACAATAGAAACTGAAGTTAAAAGTTTAAACAGTAGGTTTCTTGATATTTCATTAAGGTTACCACGTGAATTGTATGTTCACGAATTTGCTATACGTGATATTATCAAAAAAAATATTAAAAGAGGTAAAATTTCACTTAATATCAATATAACTTTAAGTGAAAACAGTTTAGAGAATACTCAGCTTGATCCCGATGAATTTAACATTGCTTTAGAAACATTAAAACAAATTAAAACACTTGGTTCAATAAATGAAGAAATAAAAATTGAACATTTACTTTCTTTAGGTGACAAGTTTTTAAACAACAAAAAAAACGATATTGATGTTGATTTTGATATTATTACAAATGCAATTAAAAATGCTTTGGATAATTTGATTGAAATGAGAACATACGAAGGACTTGAGTTAAAAAAAGATCTTGATTCCAGAATTGAAAAAATTGTTTCTACAACAGATTTAATTGAAGAATTGGTTCCTAACTCTACAAAAGTATATTTTGAAAATTTTAAAGAGAAGGCAAGTAAATTACTAGACACATTTGTGACAAATGATGAGAGACTTTATCAAGAGCTTGCAATACTTTCTGAGAAGCATGATGTAACTGAGGAATGTGTTAGATTAAAAAGCCATATTAAACTTTTTAACGAAACATCTAAAAATTCAATTGATGTTGGGAGAAAGCTTAACTTTATTTGTCAAGAAATGAACAGAGAAGCAAATACAATAAATAGTAAATCTGCTTCTACAGAAATTTCTCATAAAGGAATTATAATTAAGGAAGAATTAGAAAAGATTAGAGAACAAGTCCAAAACATTGAGTAAGAATTGAAACAAAAAAAAGGCAAACTTTTTGTGTTTTCTGCTCCAAGTGGAACCGGTAAAACAACTATAATTAAAAATGTGATTGACACATTTCCGGAATTAGTTTTTTCAATTTCAGCCACTACTAGAAAAAAAAGACCTAACGAAACAGATGGTATTGATTATTTTTTCCTTTCAAAAGAAACATTTAAGGAAAAAGTTGAGAATGATGAATTTTTAGAATGGGGAAAGTTCTTTAATTATTATTATGGAACTCTTAAAAGTTTTGTTTTTGAAAAAATAAATAATGGTACATCAATGGTTTTAGAGGTTGATGTAAAAGGTGCACTAAATATTAAAAGAGATTATCCTGATTCAGTTTTAATATTTATTTCTCCGCCAAGCATAGAAGAATTGAAAAAAAGATTACGTAATAGAAAAACTGAATCGGACTCCGATTTTGAAATTAGAATAAAACGTGCTGAAATGGAGTTAACTTATACAGAAAAATTCGATTATAATGCTTATAATTATAATCTTGATGATGCAAAATTAGAAGTGAATAGTATTATTAAAAAAGAGCTAGATTAAAGGAGATAAAAATGGGAATAAGAACAATAACCCTTGAGAAAATAACTGGTAAAGCTGCCAATGTTTATGAAGCAATTGTAGTTACCGCACAAAAAGCAAGAAGCTTACATGAAGACAACAAATTAGAATTTAATAATTTGATGAATACATTTCATCCTGCTGGCGAAGATGAGTTTGATGATAGAGATAATACTGAACAAGAAAAACTTTCAGTTGAATTTGAAAAAAGAGAAAAACCTCATATTACTTCTCTTAATACTATGGTTGATGACGGTATTGAATATAGATACAAAGACGCAGAATAAAAATTTCTTTTTTATAATATTGAAATAAAGGAAGCTTTATAGCTTCCTTTTTGTTTTTAAAAGGAATATAAGTTGTTGTAGAATATATAAAATAAGTTTATCTTATCTTTCACTCAGAAGTATAAAAACATGTTAATAATTTGTTAATAATTCTAATGCGACTAGAATGACCGATAAACATCAAGAGTTACTAAAATTACTAAAAGATCAAAAAGAATTTTTTGGAGATGTTCTTTTTGAAGAATTTAATATTGAAAATTCTAGTCTTATTCAATCTATTCAAAATAACTTAACTAAAGATCCTTCAGCTTCATATACAACCAAATCTGATCACGAAGAGGTTTCAAGTGAGTATAAATCACTAATTGAGTTTGAAGAATCCATTCATAATTGTAAAAAATGTAAACTAGGTTCGTCTAGAAATAAATTTGTTTTTGGTGCTGGCAATCCCAATGCAGATGTAATGATAATTGGAGAAGCTCCTGGAGCTGATGAAGATAAACAAGGAAAACCCTTTGTTGGTAGGGCAGGGAAATTATTAACTGATATATTAAAAGCAATTAATTTTGAACGAGATGAAGTTTATATTGCCAATATTTTAAAATGTCGTCCTCCTAATAATAGAAATCCTTTACCAGAAGAGATGAATGAATGTACGCCATACCTTTTTGAACAGATTGAAATGATAAAACCAAAAGCAATTCTTTGCTTGGGATTGGTTGCTGCGTCTTATTTGATTAACGATAAACTAAGTCTTACAAAAATGAGAGGCAATGTTTATGAAATTAAAGGTATCAAAATTATGGTAACATATCATCCTGCAGCGTTATTGCGTAACCCAAATTGGAAAAGAGGTTGCTGGAATGACGTTCAACAATTTAGAACTTTATATGATAGCTTAAAAGGTGAAAACTAAATGTCAGAAGAATACGAACAAAATGAAATAACAGAATATACTGATTCAGCTAGAAAGCAACCACCATCAGCAGTTGATGTAGAAGTTGCAATTCTTGGTGCAATGATGCTTTCACCGGAAGCAGTTCCAAAAGTTATTGAGAACTTGCAACCAGATTGCTTTTTTGATAAACGAAATAGTATTATTTACGAAGCAATGTTATCATTGTTTGAGTCAAATGAACCAATTGATTCTGTTTCACTATATGAAGAATTAAAAAAGAATAATCAGATTGAAAGTTGTGGAGGACCTGTTTACATAAGTAAACTAGCACAAGATGTTTCATCTGCTGCAAATGTTGAATATCATTCCAAAGTTGTTTTGGAAAAATGGATTTTGAGAAAATTAATTTCAGCTTCAATGGATATTGCCACCGAAGCTTATAAAGGCACAGAAGATGTTTTTGATATTCTTGATATAGCTGAGAAAACTATTTTTGAAATTACAGAAGCCGGATTAAAAGAATCATACAAAGGAATGGAAAGAGCAGTTCAAGAAGCAATTGAACATATTGAAGCAATACATTCAAGAGAACTTGCTTCATTTTCTGTGCCTACCGGATTTTATGAGCTTGATGATATGTTGGGTGGTTTTCAAAAATCGGATCTTATAATTGTTGCTGCAAGACCATCTATGGGGAAAACTGCTTTCGCACTTTCAGCAGCAAGAAATTCTGCTATTGATCATAATGTTCCTATCGCAATTTTTAGTTTGGAAATGGCAACCATTCAACTTGTAATTAGGCTGATTTGTGCTGAAGCTAAGATAAATGCTCACAATGTTCGTACTGGAAATTTTAAAGCGGCTGATGGTCCAAGAATAAGTAGAACAGCCAATAAACTTAGAGAAGCTCCTATTTATATTGATGATACTCCCGGACAAAATGTTTTAGAAATAAGAGCAAAAGCACGCCGACTTAAAGCTGAAAAAAACATTGGCTTAATAATAATTGATTATATGCAGTTAATGACTGGTGCCTCAAAATCACAAAGTAGAGAACAGGAAATTTCAACAATTTCTAGATCATTAAAAACATTAGCAAAAGAACTTAACGTTCCGGTAATTGCATTGTCACAGCTTAATAGAGCAGTGGAATCAAGAACTGATAAACGTCCTCAACTTTCGGATTTAAGAGAGTCGGGTTCAATTGAGCAAGATGCAGATGTTGTAATATTTTTAAGTCGACCAGAATATTATGGACTTACACAATTTGCAGATGGAGAATCTACAGAAGGAATTGCAGAAGTGATAGTTGGTAAACAGAGAAATGGTCCAACTGGAGATGTCAGATTAAAGTTTGTTAAAGAATTTGCTCGTTTTGAAAATCTTGATGTATTCCATTCAAGCTTTGATGGACTAGAACCTGATCAACAACCAAGTCAAGATGATGATATGCCAATTTAAAATTAATTGGAAAGACAACAAATTAATCTGAAAATTCGATTCCAATTTTTGGTAATTTTAAATTCAATTTTTTAAGAAAATATTATTTTTGAAACTAAAATTATAATCATATGAAAAAACTTAACTACATAATCCCATTTTTATTTTTCGCATCTTCTGTTTTTGCACAAACAATTTATACTCAAAAAGATGTTGATGTTTGTAACGCAAAATTTGATTTTGCTGTTAGTGAAAATTTAAAGTCACAACCAATTAATACAGTTCTAATTGAAGTTGCAAAAACATTTATTGATTTAGACTATGAAGCAAATACCTTAGAAAAAGGTGATAAAGAACAATTGGTTGTTCACTTAACAGGTCTTGATTGTTACACTTTCTTTGAAAGTTCATTTGTATTTGCCCGAAGTATTAAAAAAGGCAAAACTTCATTTCAAGATTTTCAAAATGAAGTAACTAATATTAGATATCGTGATGGAAAAATTGATAAATATCCTTCTAGACTTCATTACGCTGCTGACTGGTTGTATGATAATGCAAAACGAAAAAATGTTAAAGATATAACAGAAGAAATTGGTGGAATGCCCTTTAATAAAAAAATAAATTTTATGACTTCACATTCAAATAGTTATGAAAGACTAAAAAGCAATCCAGAGTATGTTAAACAAATTGCTAAAGTTGAAAATGAAATGAATAATCGTGATTATTTTTATGTCCCGCAAAATTATATTTCTTGTGTTGAAGATAAAATTCAATCTGGAGATATAATTTTAATTACTGCAAGTATGGAAGGACTTGATATTTCACATACTGGTATGGCAATTAGAATGGATGATGATAGAATACATTTTCTTCATGCTCCAATAAAAGGTAAAAAAATACAAATAACTGAAAAACCATTAAGTGAATATATAAAGGGATTAAAAAGACATACAGGCATTATGGTTGCTAGACCTTTAGAACCTTAATCTTAAAATAAAAATTAAATTAAATCATTTATAGTAAAGAAAGGGAAAAAATGAAAAGTATATATTTGGGATTTATATTACTGTTAATATTATTAATGGGATGTGCAAAAACAGAAGTTCAAGAAGAAGTTTTGCCAGAAGGAACATCTAAAATAGAAGTTGTTGAACATATGAATGGTGGAGGCTATACATATATAAAAGGTGTAGAAAATGGTAAAGAAGTTTGGGTTGCCGTAAGAGAAATGCCAGTTGAAAAAGGCGATGTATACTTTTATAGTAATGCAATGGAAATGAACAATTTTGAAAGTAAAACGTTAAATAAAACTTTTGCAAGCATTCTATTTGCTAATACAATTTCTAAAAAATCTATCGGCAATGAAAAACCAAATAGTAATCCAGCTCCAATTTCCGGACACTCAAATTCCGGACACTCAAAACCAATAGTAGATACACAAGAATCAATTAATGTTACTCCTCTTGCTGATGGACAAACAGTTAAATCAATATTTACTGATAAAGAAAAATTTAAGGATAAAACTGTAAAAATTAAAGGAGTTGTTACTAAGTATAATGGCGGAATAATGGGGAAAAATTGGTTACACATTCAGGACGGAACTAACCTTGGAAAAAGCATTGATATTACTTTGACTTCCTCTCAATCAGCTAATGTAGGTGAAACTATTGTTGTTGAAGGTACACTTACTTTGGATAAAGATTTTGGTTCAGGTTATTTTTACGATGCAATAATTGAGAATGCAACAATTACAGTTGAAAAAACAATATAAACGTTTAAAATAATAAATTATAATTTTGTCATTTCGAAATGAGCTTTTTTTTGTGATTGAGAAATCTTTAACAAATACAGTTGTTAGATTTCTCACAAATGACATGTTCGAAATGACAATTTTGTTAATAGAAGCTTTAAAACCTCCCAGAATTAAAAAGTCCTATTCCACTTCTATCAAAGACTTATCATAATCTTCAACATTCTTATAACCTAACAAATTCAAAAGCGTACCAGTCACATTTGTTAAGCCCGGTGTATTAACATCTGCCATTTTGTAATCGTTATTAAATTCCGGATCATAAATTATAAATGGTACTGCGTTTAATGTATGCGAAGTTTTAGCGGTACGTACACCATTTTTCTCAGTAAACATTACGTCAGCATTTCCATGATCGGCAATGATTACCGCAATTCCTCCAATCTCATTGATAATTGGTAGCAATTTACCTAATCCTTCATCAACGGCTTCCATCGATCTAATCGCCGCTTCCATATTCCCGGTATGACCAACCATATCACCATTTGGATAATTAATTCTACCAAATTGATATTGACCAGATTTTAATAATTCAATTGTTTTCTCAGTGATTTCATCAGCCTTCATACGTGGAGCTTTATCAAATTCAATTTTATCTGAAGGAACTTCTATGTAAGTCTCGTTTTCTTCACAGACATAACCAGATTTATTTCCGTTCCAAAAATAAGTAACATGTCCGTATTTTTGAGTTTCAGAAATTGCAAATGATTTTACTCCTTCAGCACAAAGGTACTCACTAATGCTTCTCTCAATAATAGGTGGATCAACCAAATAATTATTAGGAATATGTTGATCTCCATCATACTCCATCATTCCAACATAAAAAACATTAGGGATTCTTTGGCGATCAAATTTATCGAAACTTGAATCATCTTCAAAAGCCATAGAAATTTCAATTGCTCTATCTCCTCTAAAGTTCATCATAACTACAGTGTCTCCATCCTCAATAGTACCAACTGGTTTGTCGTTACCATCGACAATAACAAAAGGATCTAAATATTGATCAATTTTATTTTCATCTTCAGAGTATAACGTTTCAATTGCATTTGAAGCCGATGAAAACTTTCTCCCAATTCCTAAAACATGAGTATTCCAACCTCGTTCAACAATGCTCCAATCTGCATTATATCTATCCATTGTGGTTATCATTCTTCCACCACCAGAAGCAATTTGATAATCAAAATTATTTTTCTCTGAAATTTCTTTTAACAATTCTTCTAATGGATTTACATAATTTAGAGCTGTTCTACCACCAACATCTCTTCCATCAAGCAAAACGTGAACTCTAACTTTTTTAATTTCGTTAGCTTCGCATTCCTTAATCAAAGTAAATAAATGTTTTATATGAGAGTGGACATTACCATCTGAAAGAAGTCCAAGAAAATGTACAGTGCCAGTTTTTCCATTTTCAATAACTTTATTCCAATTTTTAGATTTGAATATTTCACGTGCTTCAATAGATTCATTTACTAACTTAGCACCTTGAGCAAAAACTCGTCCAGCCCCAAGTGCGTTATGACCAACTTCACTATTTCCCATATCATCATCAGTTGGTAACCCAACAGCTTTTCCGTGTGCCTTTAATTTAGTTGTAAGGGGAAGTTGCAAAAGTTTATCTAAATTTGGAGTTTTTGCAAGATATACCGCATCACTTTCATCTTGTTTTCCAAAACCAACTCCATCCATTATAACTAATAATACTGGCCCTTTTCTTCCATCAAACTTTTTTAATTTATCTAATTTTAAATCCATTGTTTTCCTTTTGTTGTCTGTAATTTAATTTTATTTGTAAATATAAGAAAATTACAAATTGATATTACTAATCTTTGACCATTCCAAAAGTATAACTACGTACTGTATGGTTTTTTCTTTCCCTTTATTTATTAACAAAATGGTTTTATATTAAACTCTTAATAAATACATTTTTAATTCAAATAAAAGCATTAGCAATGAATGAATTAATTTATCATTTTTTTGATGACGACGAATTTTTAAGAATTTCAAATACTATAAAAGAAGTTGAACTAGTAACTTCTGGTGAAATAAGAGTTAGTTTCAAAGAAAGACGGAAATTTAGTGAAAGGAATTCAAGTCTATTATCAATAGCGGAAAAAGAATTTTATAGTCTTAACATGCATCAAACAAGAGATAAAACTGGTATCCTTTTACTTTTTATCTTAGAAGAAAGACAATTTTATGTTTTAGCAGATGAAGGAATTGATAAATTAGTAGGAACTTCCGTTTGGGAAGATGTTGCTAAAAACCTTCAGAAAGATTTTGAGCATGGATATTTCTCAGAAGGAATTATTAATGGAGTTAGAAAAGTTGGAAATATTTTAAGTGAACACTTTCCAATTAAAGAAGACGATCAAAATGAGTTAACAAACAAAGTCGTTCTTCCTGGAAAGAAGTTTTAATGAAGCAAGATAGACGCAAATTTATAAAGAAAGGTTTACTGGCTACTCTCGGTTCGCTTTTATTTCCTCAAATTATAAAAGCCAATGAAGATGAGAAAAATATACCATTAACTCTAAAACCAACTCCCACCATTTGGAAAGATGAAGAAATTAATATTGCATGGATTGGTCATGCGACAATATTAATAAATTTTTATGGAACTATAATTCTTACAGATCCGGTTTTACTTAAACGAATAGGCTTAAACGTTGCTGGGCTAACTTTTGGTCCATCAAGAATAATTTCACCAGCTTTAACATTGGATGAAATTCCAAAACCAGATATAATTTTACTTTCTCACGCTCATTTTGATCACACGGATTATCAAACACTAAAAAGATTCACGAACAAATTCCCAAATGAAATTGATGTAATAGCTGCTAAACTAACAAAGGATGTCATTTCAGATCTAAAGTGGAAATCTTTAACAATAATGGATTGGAAAGATACTTTTAAAATTAATCAGTTAAAGTTTACTGCCATTGAAACAAAACATTTTGGCTGGAGATTCCCTTGGGAAAAAGATAGATCGCGTGGATTTATAAAGGACGGAAGAAGTTATAATGCGTATCTTATTGAAAAAAATGGCAAAGGTGTTTTATTTGGTGGCGACACGGCATTAACTGATAAATATGAAATTGTAAAAGATAAAAATATTGATGTTGCGATAATGCCGATAGGTGCATACAATCCTTGGAAGGATGTTCATTGTAATCCGGAAGAAGCTTTAACTATGGCAAATAATATTGGAGCTAAATATTTTATTCCCATCCATTGTAAAACTTTTAAGCTTGGGGCGGAACCGTACGAAGAACCAATTGAGTGGTTAAATAAGTCAGTAATTAATTATGAGATTTCTCTTGGACTTGATACTATTGGGCAAACGTTTACTTTATTATAATTATTTAAAACTTCTTTTTAGATTCAAATGTTGAAATAAAATTCCGCCAACAATTAAACTCAATCCTATTATTGATGAAGGTAATATATTCTCACCAAGAATAAATGCTATAAAAACCAACGATATAAATGGTGAAAGATATGCGAGCGTAGCTGTCTTAGCTTTGTTGGAACTTAACTGAAGTCCTTTCATCCATAGGGAAAATGTAATTCCCATTTCAAATAATCCAACATAGGTTGAGCCTAAAATAAACTTGTAGTTATTTAATTGAAATGAATCGAACAAAAAGAGATAAATAAATATTATAATTGAACCAAATAGGAACGCACTAAAGAGTTTAACAGAATCATTTCTTTTATCTAATAGATTTAGAGTCCAAAAAGATGCCCAAATAATTGAGCTTCCTAGAGCTAACATGGCTCCAAAAAAATTGTGAAATTTAAATGCGAATAAATTTCCATGTGTTACAATTATTATAACGCCAATAAATGAGATCAACATTCCAATTAAAATCTTCGCTGTTAATTTTTGTTTAAGGAAAATAGCGGAAAAAATTGCAATGGCTATTGGCCAAGTATAGTTAAGCGGTTGAGCTTCTTGAGCAGGAATTAAAGAGTATGCTTTGAATAAAATCAAATAGTATAAAAATGGATTTAATAAACCGAGCAGAATGTTTTTACTGAAATATTTAATTTCAAAAACAGTTTTTAGTTCGCTTCTATTTTTAAGAAATACAATAACAAACAAAACAATTGAACTTGCTAAAGATGAATAAAACAATAGTTGTAAATAATTCATTCCTTCCAAAGTAAGCTTAAAAGCTGTTGCTACTGTCGACCAAAGTAGAACGGCACTTATTGTGTATAGGAATGATTTTGTATTTCTTGTCATAAACTTTATTTCTTTATAAAATTGATTAGTCAATAATAATGAAATAACCATTAAATTTAATGCATGAAATAATTTACCTTAATGTGCCAGGCACATTATAAATATAAAAGCGATTATACATAAGAAATGATTGAGAGTAAGATTTTAATGGAATATTCTAATCCGTTTTTTATTAAAATAGGACACTCATTCTTACTCAAACTTTTTAACAAATAAAATGAACAACAATTCAACTTTTAATCCTAAAGAATTACTAAAACCGCTTAACATGATTAATGCTTATGCGCAAGGAGCATTTCCGATGGCTGATGATAATGGTGATATTGGATGGTATCAACCTAAAGAACGAACAATAATTACTCTTGATAATTATAATATCCCAAGATCATTAAAAAAATTTATGACAACGTGTAATTTTGATTACAGACTAAACAATAATACTACTGAGGTGATTAAGAATTGTGCTAGTAGAAAAGAAACCTGGATTTCAGAAGAGTTAATTAATGCATATATAGGTTTAGTTGATTTAGGGTTTTTGCATTCAATTGATGTTTATCAAAACGACAAACTTGTTGGCGGACTTTATGGAATTTCAATTGGAGGAGTTTTTTTCGGTGAATCAATGTTCTCAAAAGTTTCTCAAGCAAGTAAGTCTGCTTTTGCCTTTCTACTAAAACATCTTGAACAAAAAGACTTTGTACTTGTTGATGTTCAATTTCAAACAGATCACTTAAAAATGTTTGGAACAAAAGAAATAGATTTTGAAGAGTATAATGATTTGCTTGATATTGCTTACTCAAAAGATGTAAGTTTTATTTGATGTTTCTAAAAAGAAGGATTTGTAAAATCTAAATAAGTCCCTTTTTTACTGCTAGAGCTATTGCTGCTGTTTGAGAATTGACATTAAATTTATCGTAAATATTTCTTATATGATACCTAACTGTATGAGAACTAATGAAAAGGTTTTCAGCAATCTCTCTATAAGATTTTCCTTCTGCAAGCTCTGTCAAAACCTCATTTTCTCGTTCGGAAAGTAAATCGTTATCAGCTTTTTTCTGCTCATCAAATGCTCGCAAAAGCTCAACCATTTTTTTTGCAATGTGTGAGTTCATTGGTGAACCGCCATCATACGCATCTTTAATGGATAATAGTAATTCTTCGTGTGGAGTTGTTTTAACCAGATAACCTGAAGCACCTGAGATTAATGCTTCAAATACTTTCTCACTTTCTTCGTGAATTGTTAAAACTATTATATTTACATGAGGTAGTAATTGCTTTACCTTGATTGTCCCTTCAATTCCAGAAATTCCTGGCAATCCAATATCCATTATTATTACATCGACCTCTAGGGTTTCAACAACTTCCAGCATGGATTCACAATCAGAATACGAGCCAGCGCAACTATATCCTTTGCTACTGTTGAGAAGCATTTCTAAACCTTCTCTTATAAATTTTTTGTCTTCTACAACTACAACGTTTATCATAATCTCAGTAAATAATTGATAAGAATATTTCTCTTGTAAATTGATCTAATTAATTTGTAATGCTCATACTTCGACTCCGCTCAGCATGAAAAAAGAGGAAATGCCACTTTGTTAAATTTCCATTATTTTCAATTTACTAAACTTTCCGGAAAATCTAATTGATGTCCCTTTATTTATTACAGAATTTATTGTTACTTCTCCTTTAACTTGTTGCGCTCTACTTCTAATATTTTTTAATCCATTACCATTTTTATTGTTCTTTAAATCAAAACCTTTGCCATCATCCTTCATTTCAATAGTTAGGCTTCCTCCTTCAGTTTTAACATCCAGAGTAATGTTTTTACATTCGCTATACTTTATAGAGTTGTTAATTGCTTCTTTGAACATCAAATAAATATGCTGCCTGAAATTCATAGGCAGACTTATTTTAGAGAGTTTTCCTACTCCATTTATTATGAAGAAAATATCGGAAAATCTTAACACTTCTTGATAAGAGTCTTGTAATCTATTAAATAAATCCTTCAGTGTGGCATTAGAAGGATTTACCAGCCATACAATATCGCGCATATCATTTATTAAAGTTTTAGATATATCTGAAATATTGTTCAACCCTTTGTTTGCATTATCGTTCGATTTAACTTGTGATTTAACCATCTCACTTAAAAAAGTAATTTCAGTTAGTCCAGAACCAATATTATCGTGCAGATCTGTCGATATTTTTGTTCTAACTTTTTCAACAGCGAGCAAGTGTCTATATCTGTAAGATGCAAAAAAAGCAACCAAACCAATTATGCTTATTGCAGTCAATGAATAAAACCACCAAGTCTCCCACCAAGCCGGATTAATTACAAATGAAAGTTGTTTGGATTCACTCCAGTAGCCCCATTCGTTTTGGGCTTTTACTTCAAAAGTGTATTCGCCATCATCTAAATTAGTGTATGGTGCAATGTTATTTTTTGTTTCTACCCAGTTTTGATCAATACCAGAAAGCCGATAGCTATATTTAATTTTTTCAGGAGCAGAAAGGTTTATTCCAGTATAAATAAAATTTAAGAAGTTCTGATCATAACTTAATTCTGGATTATCTATAAAATCAGTTAATGAATAATTCTCATTGAATAATTGTAATCCACTTAAATATACTTTTGGTGGAGTAGTAATAGGTAAATCGACATTTGGATTATATCTTGAAATACCATTAAGTGTTCCGAGCCATAGATTACCTTCGTCATCTATAAAAGTCCCTTCATGAGTAAAGTCATCACCAATCAGCCCATCCTTTTTATAAAGTTGAATGATTTGAAGAGAATCAGGGTAATTTGTTAAAATATTTAGTCCATGATAGGTTGCAACATAGATTCGCCCATCTTTATCTTCTTCTATATCAGCTATTGAATTATTGCTTAAACCATCTTTTACATCAATAGTATCAACTACTTGCCCGTTTCTTATTACATTTATTCCTTTCAGAGTTCCGGCAAAAATAGATCCATCGGAACTAACATGAGTTGTATTGGCAGAATTATCAACCAAACCATTTTTCAATGTAAAGAATTTATAATGCCTATTTTCATAAATTGCTAGTCCGCTATGTGAACCAAAGATTAGAGCACCCGAATTATTTTCTGAGATTGAATAAATTAATCCTGCACTTAATCCTTTGTTAATTGCATCAGTCATTTTTCGGGATTCTTCTTTTAACTCTTTACCATCTCTTATTATTACTATACCTGTTTGCATACCAAGGTAAATATCTCCGGTACTAGAATGCAAAATAGTATAGACTTGTGATATATCAAGATTATTTTCCAGAGAATAATTTTTAATTTTATTCTCTTCAAGAATACTAAAACCTTCTGTCGTTCCAATAAGTATACTACCATCATCGGCTTCTTTAAGTACTCTAACAAAATTTCCACTTAGCCCGCTCTTTTTAGATAACACTTTTGTTTTGTTATTTCTTTTTACAAGTAGTCCGTTTACAGAGCCCAAATAAAAGGTACTATCAGAAGACTTAAGTATTGACCAGATACTTTCATTAGGCATTCCGGTTTTTTTGTTAAAGCTTATTATCTTTTCCTTTGGATTGTAAACATTAAATCCTTTGCCATTTGTGCCAAAGTACATGGTACTATTATAATCCTCAAAAACACTAAAGCAGTGATTATATGCTAATCCATTTCCTTCTGTAAATTCTTTTAGAATTCCATCTTTTTCCGAAACTATGCCATGAGCAGTAGCTGCATACATTGTTCCGTCATTGCTTAAAATAATTTTATTACAAAATGAATCTTGAAAGCGAGTGTTTTTTGTTAGATTACTGATAACACCATTTTCAATTTTATTTATTCCTTTGTAAGTTGCTAAATAGATAGCCCCATTATCATTTCCCGTAACACTGAATAATAAATCGTTATTTAATCCATCATTTTTGGTAAGAATTTGAAAAGAACTGTCTCTGTAAATTACCAATCCGTTTTGAGTAGCAAAATATAAAGTCCCATCTTTTTGTTGATAAACATCTCTTACTGTATAATATTTGTCTTTGGGAAACCCAACGTCCTCACTCCAATTTGATAATTTTCCATCTTTTAGTTTTGTGATTTTATCACCGAATGAGCAGAATAATATATCTCCATTTTGTAGAATTGCTATACTTGTTGCTGCATTATTAAGAAGACCGTTCCCTTCACTTATTGTATCTAATATACCATTGTTGTAAACCAGAACCCCACCCTGGTAATTTGCAAAATAGATTTTCCCATCGGGCGCTTCTTTAATATCTAAAATTGCTGAAGATAACATTCCATTATGTGTTTGGATATTTTCAAAGCTATTTCCGTCCCACTTACTTACTCCATCATAAGTGCCAAACCATATGTAACCCTTACTATCCTGCATTATTGCAGAAACTTGACCATTAACCAGTCCGTCTTCAGTTGTAACATTTTTATGAATATTGATCTGAGCAAAAATTGACTTAGTGAGAATCAGAATACAGATTATGGTATAAATATTTTTCATTTATAGAATAAAATTGAATGATTGGAATTTTAATTGAAATTTAAAAGGAAAGATTAACTTTATCAATATAAATTATATGCGATTTGAATCGCTTTAAAATTAAAAATCCCCACTACAAAATTTGTAATCAAGATTAAGTTCAATTATTTTAAGTAAAATTAATTGAAATCAGTTAGAATATGAAAGCTTTATATATAAAGAATGACTTGGTTGAGAGTTCTTACGATTTTTCATATTCGTTGGATGTGACAATATGGATTTTGTGGAATTTTTCAGATATTTAATATAGGAATGGCTTTCCGGGTTATAATCAATTATAAATTGATCCTCATGAGAACCTCGCCTGACTTAATGAGGTTAAGCCGTAGCCATTCCATTAAAGCTTGCTCTAATTAGCTGTTAGATGAACTGGATTTGCACTCATAACAGGTAAATGATTTCTGTGTTTAACGACTATATAATAATCATCTTCCGGTAAAGTAAAACTAATAGGATTAATTCCATCTACGTCTCTAATTGTTTTATTTTGTAATAGAAAGCCTGATTTGCTTGAAATAACTTTTGTCTCATCATTTTTATCCCTTAATTCAACCAAAACCCAGTCAACCGCATTAGTTGGAATTGAGGGCGTTGATCTGGAATCTTCTAGATAAGGAGATGTATTGGGAATATCACCATTTATACCTGTAAGCATATTATCATTTGTTGCATCATAAGGTCCTTCTAACAGTACTTTTATTTGGGCTATAATATCAAGTGGAATAAAAACTCTAGGTCTAAACGCATATGGCTGAATAGGGGAGTATGCACTATAATATTTCCAAGGACCATATTTTTGAAATGGGTTATTAACCAGGCTAAATTCATTTCGAGCTCTCCATTGATATGCATCTGCATAACTGCTTTGTAAACCATTTACATTTGTAGTAATCGCTTTACCATTTGGATTAGTATAAAGATCCTCAAAAATAGTTGTACCATCAAAATTAACGCTATTTGTTATTGACTCAGCAGAAGTAAATGCTTCACCATTTATTCTAAATTCATATACAATTCTTCCGTCTGCTCTACCGAATGGACTTTTAGTTCTTAAGCCAATTTGCACTTCTCCATTGGATTCGGTAAGATTTCCAGCGGCAATAATATTCCCCGCTGAAGGATTATTTTGGCGCGTTCTTGAATCTAAACCAACTCCACTATTACCATAGTAGAGGAAAACTTCACCTTCATTAATCTGTCCATTATTATAATTTTCTGCACCAACTATTACATCACTATATCCATCCCCATTTACATCTCCAGCCGTTGAAATACTGCTCCCAAAATACGCTGATGTTTGATTTCCCTCACCTATCCAATTAGAATTTTGCGAAAGTCCATTTGCTGATCCCTCGTAAACAAAAGCAGCACCTTCGTTACTTTCTCCATTGCTATAAAAAATAGCACCAATAATAACATCACTATATCCATCCCCATTTACATCTCCAGCCGTTGAGACACTATTACCAAATTTGGCAGAATTTTGATTCCCTTCAGCCGACCAATCAAATTCTAACGAAAGTCCAGTAGAAGATCCATAAAATACAAATGCTGCTCCTTCATCATTTTCACCATTATCTAAATGATCAGCGCCTATTATCACATCGCTAAATCCATCTCCATTTACGTCTCCAGCTGTTGAGACAACTGAGCCATAATATCCATAGTTTTGATTTCCCTCAACAGACCAATCAACTTCCAATGATAGACCAGATGATGATCCATGAAAGACGATTGCAGCTCCTTCATCATCACCTAGATTATCAAATCTACTCGCACCAATAATAACATCACTATATCCATCCCCATTTACATCTCCAGCTGTTGAGACACTATTGCCTAGTTTCGTTTCATGAATATTACTTTCATATAACCAATCCGGTACTGATGAAAGACCATTTGACGATCCATAAAATACATATGCAGCTCCCTCAAGCAATTGTGAGTTTTCATATGATTCCGCTCCTACAATTACATCGCTAAATCCGTCACCATTTACATCGCCGGCATTTGAGACGCTTGAACCAAACACAGCACCTATTTGATTTCCCTCAGCAGACCAATCTACGATTGATGAAAGACCGGTTGATGAACCATGATATACAAATGTAGCCCCTTCTTGTAACTCTCCATTATCATATAGTGATGCAGCAATTATCACATCATCATACCCATCACCGTTTACATCTCCAGCATTTGAGACGGATGAACCAAACAAAGCACTGCTTTGATTTTCTTCAGCTGACCAATCTGCTACTATTGAAAGGCCATTTATGGATCCATGATAAACAAATGCAGCTCCACCAACACCATAATATCGAGCCCCAATAATCACATCACTAAATCCATCACCATTTACATCTCCAGCAATAGAGACACTATTACCAAATTTTGCAGAAGCTTGATTGCTTTCTGTGGCCCAATTAAATGAGCCAGATAACGATGAAGGTGAGCCAAAATAAACATTTGCAGCTCCCGCTTCCCCTGCAACAATATCACTGAAGCCATCACCGTTTACATCTCCAGCAACGGCAACGCTTTTGCCTAAGGCTAATTGGGTTGAAGCGTCTCCATCTTTAGTCCAATCTGCAAAATCAGAAACTCCTCCATCACTTCCATAATAAACATATATTTTCCCGGCATCTACAGTAGAATTGTCATAACTTGATGCTCCAATTAAGATATCTGCAAATCCATCACCATTAATATCTCCGGCCGTAGATACTTTTTCTCCGAATGCTGCGTCCGCTTGTTCCCCATATAAAATTTTATTGGGTGAAACTGATAGCCCTAAACTACTACCATAATAAATAAATGCTGCTCCCAATTCATCTGAACCCAGAACATGTCTTCTAGCCCCGACTATGACATCGCTATAGCCATCACCATTTATATCCCCCGCACCAGAAACACTGGAGCCAAAAAGAGAAGCACTTTGAAGTTCATTTACTGTCCAGCTTTCAGTACTTGGCAATCCGGTTGATGAGCCGTAATATGCATATACAACACTATTTTTAGAAGCGATTACATCGCTAAAACCATCACCATTTACATCTCCTGCCGTACTAACAACCTGGCCCAACTCAACTCCAGCTTGGTTGCCTATCATTGTCCAATCTGCAGTTATTGATAAACCTAAAGCCGAACCATAGAAAACCGATATTTTTCCTTCAGCGTTTACAACATCATAACCGCTTCCACCAACAATTATATCACTATAACCATCTCCATTAACATCGCCAGCTGTTGAGACACTCTCGCCAAAATATTCTATGAAATTTGTTCCTTCAGCAGACCAATCTGGTGAGTTAGCTGGTCCCGAGGCAGAACCATTAAAAACATAAGCCGATCCAAAACTACTACTTCTTGATCCAATTATTATGTCACTATAACCATCCCCGTTGACATCACCTGCAGTAGATACACTTGCCCCCAAAGCCTCAAGCGGTGAATTTGATTCAAATGACCAATCTGCAGTAGTAGAAGGGCCAGTTGGTGAACCATAATATAAAAATGCAGCTCCTTCTGCAGTTTCACCATTTGCATAACTTTGGGCTCCAACAATTATATCATTAAATCCATCACCATTTACATCACCTGCAGTAGCCACACTGCTTCCAAAATTTCCTACGTTTTCAACATGCCAATCTTCAGTATTAGAAAGTGGATCGATTGTTACAGGATATTTTGCACCTTCATCATTTACGACAATTTGTACCTTTTTATTATCCTCATTTATAATATTCCTCACATTCTCAAACCAACCTCTTAAATTTTTTCCGTTAGCATCCCAAATTTTTAAACTGTTGTATCTCATAAGGTCTTTTGTATTTTCATTTTTAATTACTAAAGCATCAGCACCTACTAATAAATTTTCTTTCGTTTTTACTTCAAGTGATAAAGTTAAAAGCCCAGTACTGCTTTTGGGCTTTTTATATATCGTGAAGTTTTGTCTCATCCCATCTTCATTGTTTACATAATCAACCATCATATTATTATCTTTTATGTAAGCAATATTATCTTCAGCAATAAGTTCTTTACCATCAAATATTTTTTCAATTTTATCGTTTCTTCCATAACCCAAAACAGTAAATTCGGCACTCCAATCATCAGAAACTTTAATCTTTTCTCTTTCAGCTAAATGTTCATTTTCATCAACCTTATAAGAAACTGTAACACGGGGAGTAACTGTAAATCCGTTGTTTTTGTATATAAACCTTAAGTTATTTTTTCTGTTAGGTGATTGATAAGCACTTAGTTCTTCAGAATAGGTTATATCATATTCTTGTTTTTTAATTTTATCCAATGCTTTACTGTACCAATTTTGATTTATTGAATCACCATTTGCAGAAATAAAAGAAAATGGTAAAAGTGAAATGAGTAGAAAAAGAACAGTTCTCCTTTTCATAATAAGTCTCCTTGTCTGAATTTTGAATGTAAAATACAGTGTAGAAGAGATCAAATCAACTAGCACATGTGGTAGTTTTTGAATATTAATAATTTTAATTTGAGTAGGATATTTACAATATTTCTGTTCAAGTTTTAATCAAAATTAAATAAATCGATAGGAGCTAATTATTTAAAGCAACTTTTCACATCCTAAATTGTCTTTATAATAAAGAGCAGTCCGAAATTTGAAAACTGAGACAGATAAAATAATTCAATTCACACTTTTGTATAATCGTTACAAAAAACGGTTGTACAATTTTTTACTAAAATTGTCCAATGATAGTATGACTGCAGAAGATATTACTCAATCTGTGTTCCTTAAATTGTATGAAAATTTTGAGAACTTAAACAAGAAAGAAAGTGTAAACTATTGGATCTTCAGAACGGCACGAAACGAGTATTATAATTATTACAGAAGGGAAAAACGTAAAAACGAAATTAGTGATGATCTTATTACAAATCAGAAAGATGAATTTGAACTGGAAAGTTATATTGAACTTAAGGAGATGAAAAAAATAGTTTTACTGGAACTAAATAAAATGGAGATAGAACAAAAAGAAGTTTACTTGCTAAAAGAATATGGTGGATTGAGTTATAAAGAAATTTCTGAAACTTTGGAGATAGAAATAAATTTAGTTAAAAGTAGGCTTTATAAAGTGAGACAAAAATTAATTAATAAAATTTCAAAATTGGTTTAACTGTTTGTCATTCCGGACTTGATCCGGAATCTGATATTTCAAGAATAGATGCTGAAATAAACATGTCCTCAACTTGATAGGGGATTCAGCATGACAAAATGAAAAGAGAAGAAAGTTATGAATACTCAAGAAATAAAAAATATAATCAATCATTATTTTGATAATGAATTAACAAAAAGTGAAGAAGTAATTTTGTTTACTCATCTTTCTCAAAATGATGAGGCAAGAGACTTTTTCAAAGAAATGAATTTACTTAAAACTATTTCAGAGGAATCACTCGAGGAATATCCAAATAATTTAGATGATAAAATATTTTCTCAGTTAAAAGTTGAAGAAAATATTATTACGCCAAAACCCAATAGCTCAAGAATATTTACAGCAATTAGTTCTGGACTTGCACTTTTATTATTGGCACTTTCAATATTCTTTTATACAGAATCAGTACAATACAAAAATAAATTAGAACTGACCTATTACCAAGTAAAACAACAAAATGAAATGATACAAGTTTTATTTAACAGTTTACCACAAGCGGAAGTAAGAGGAACTTTAGAAAACGAAATTATAATACAATCAACAATGTGAGGTATAAATGAAAAAATATCACTTATTATTTCTGTTAATTTTTATTGGATCATGTACAAAAAGTGATCAAAATATTGAATTGATTGATCCATCTGGTGGTGAATATGTTTCTATTGGTTTTAAGCCTAGGATTCATCGAAATTCCCAAATAACTCCCCTATATAATTTGCCAGATGCACAAAAATTAAAAATGAATAATGCTATTAAGGTAATCAAAAAAAAACGTGAACTTTTTGATCACGTTAAACGAATGACTTTCAATTATAAATTGTTTGTAAATGAATTTGGAAAAATTGATAAGTTATTGGTAATAGGTAGTATGCATAAAACAATCGATACATTTTTGTTAAAAGAAATGGAAAATTGGGAGATGGGTATTTATGAAAAAGACGGGAAGAAACAAAAGTATAGTATACTTTGGACATTTGAGCTTACAAAGGTCAAAGGAGATTCTTTAGGTGTTTTCCATTCCTCAATACCAGTAGGCGAGCAAATAAGTTTAGAAGATCTCTCTAAGACAGTTGACGGAGAGGACTATTTTGTTCTTGTTGATGAAATGCCCTCTCCAATAGGTGGGATTAAGTCAATACAAGAAAAAATTGATTATCCTGAAATAGCCAAACGTGCTGGAATTGAAGGGAGAGTTTTTGTTAAAGCTTTTATAAACGAAAAGGGCAATGTTAAGAAAACTGAAATTATCAAAGGTATTGGTGGCGGATGTGATCAAGAAGCTATAAAAGCTGTTATGGAAACAAAATTTAAGCCTGGAAGACAAAAGGGTAAAGGTGTAAATGTTCAAGTAACCATACCTATTTTATTTAAACTTGAGTCAAAAACAACAAATCTTAATGAAACCGATTCAAGGATAGAAAAAGAAATAAGAGGACTAAAAATCAAACAAGATAGAGCTAAACTTTTAAAGGAAAGGACAAAATAAATATTTCAATTACCTAGCAAATAAGGACATTTGATATAAGCATTAAATTTACCCACGACTTAAGTCGTGGGTAAATCATAATCAGTAATTCATTTAACCTTGTTAATGCTTTACTATTACTAAATTTAAACTAGCAACTTAACAATGCAAAAATCCAAATACATACTTCCCTCGTTTTTATTTATCCTTCCTTTTGTAAATATTCTTTTAGCTCAAAAAAGTAATGACGTAAAAGTTTTGCTCTTGGAAGGAGAATACCAAAAAGCAATTAACGTTTTGGAACTTAAGTTAAGTGAGCAAGATTCTCTCTCGTTCAAAGAATACAATACTCTTGGAGTTGCGTATCAAAGAATTATGAGTTTTTCTAAAGCACTATCTTCTTTTAAGAAAGCAACTAAATTAAAACCGGGAAACATTCAAAATAATTTACTTATTGGTAGCTGTTACAGTTCTTTAGGAAATAATAATTTAGCAAAGTTTACATATCAAAAAATATTAGAATTAGATTCTGCAAATTTAACTGCAATGGTTAGCTTAGGTAAAATCTTAATTGAATTGGATGAATTTAGTAATGCATCAGATCTTTATCAAAAGTTGATATTAGCAGATTCTACTAATTCTTATTTTTATTCACAATTAGGAATTTGTGAACTCAAAAAGAATAACAAAATATCAGCTAAAAAACATTTTAAGAAATCCATAAACCTCAACAATAACAATTCTAAAACAATATTAAGATTAGCTAAACTATATTATAATGATCAAGAATTTGATGAGGCAGAAAAAACACTTCAAGAAGGACTATCAAATAATTCACAAAACAAAGCTCTTAATAAAATGATTGCAGAAGTTTTTTATAAAAAGAAACAGTATGAAGAAGCCATAATAAAATACCTTTATGTTACTTCAATTGGTGATACTTCTGCGCAAACATATCAAAGATTAGGATTGTCATATTACTATATGTCATTCACAAAAAGTATTAACAATAAAGAAATGAAAGAGTTGAAACTTAATGAAGCAATATCAGCTTTTACAAAATCTTACCAAAAGGATAGAGCTAATTCTGTTACCGCATTGTATTTAGGGCTTTGCAACAAAGCTCTTGATAAACATGAAACTGCAATAAAATATTTTGAAGAATCATTAAATAAAATGTTTCCCGATTATATAGGAGAGGTTTATAAGAATTTGGCTATTAGTAATGAACAGTTAGTGAATTACCATGATGCAATAATTAATTATCAAAAAGCAATTAAATATCTTCCATCCAATAATATTTTGACTTTTTATTTAGCAAGTGTTTACGACAGATATTACAAGGATAAAAGTGTTGCAATACCGTACTATAAAAAATTCTTAAAGAAGAATAATAGCGATGATATAAAACTAATTGAATATACGAAAAGCAGATTGGAACAGTTAGATAAAGATATTAATTTTTGGGGAAAGTGATTATTGTGTAGTCCTATATTATTTGACCTTTAATTGTCTGCTCAATTTAATAAATTTATAAAACAATATTTTATGAGGAAAAAATGAAACAATACAGGTTAGTTCTAATATTTATATTATTAAACTCATCTAATAATTTTGCGCAAAACTCTATGGACAATAATTCTCCCAAAACTAAAGTTTCGGTCATTTTACGTAATCAAGACTCACCAGAAATAGGTAACAAAGTTATAGAATATTTTAAAAAATCACTTCAGCAAAAGGGCTTGTTTGCAGAAAATGATGAGAGCTTTGATACAGAAATATTAATTAACTATAAAACTTTATTTAACTCAGAGAAGAGGAGCATAGTTGTATCAGTTACTTTTTTGGATGTAATACCTCAAAAAATTGTTAAGCTTGGTGCAGATAATGAAGTTTTTTACAAGATAACTAACGCTAAAATTCCAGAAAATATATCTGTTAAGGGAAAAGAGGTAAGACATTATATGAGTTCTGAATATATGCAACAGTTTAGAATGGTAGCTGATAGCTATATTGATGTAATTAAAAAAGATGAAATTGAAGTTTGGAGCAACGAAATAATATCAAATTACTTTGCTAATTATTAAGATAGAAAAATAAAATAAAGATATAAGTTTTTATTAGAAAAAGTTAACAAGCAATTCTTAGAATATCTTCAACCGATGAAAGTATTTTCCATTTTGTATATTACAATTAAAAATAAAATTTATCATTATGATCTCAACAAAAATTAAAAATATTGATTTTTCCGGTACAATGGAAATTGCTGGCAAAACAATTGAAATGCAAAATGCGGGAATAGATGTTGTAAATCTTTGTGTTGGAGAACCAGATTTACCAACTCCTGAACATATTAAAGAAGCTGCTAAAATTGCAATTACAAATAACCAAACAAAATATGCTTCTAATAGCGGACTAAAAGAATTAAAAATTGCAATTCAAAAAAAATATGAAGAAGAATACAATGTTAAATTTAGCTTAGATGAAATAATTGTCTCCAATGGAGCAAAGCAATCTGTTTATAATGCAATACAAACTATCGTTGATTCAAATGATGAAGTGATAATTCCAGCTCCATATTATGTCTCATATTTTGATATGGTTAAGCTTGCTGGTGCAATACCAAAAGTAATTAAAACCAAAGCTAAAAATGATTTTAAAATTACTGTTAGTGAAATTGAACAAAATATAAATTCTAAAACGAAAGCTATTATTTTGTGTAATCCCAGCAATCCAACTGGAGCAGTTTTTACCAAAAATGAGTTGATAGATATTGTTGAAGTTTCCTTAGCAAATAATTTAATCATTATTTCAGATGAGATCTATGAAAAATTAATTTATGATTCTTTAGAATTTACCAGTATTGCTTCTTTGGGAAAAAAAGCAATTGACAATTCAATTATAATTAATGGAGTTTCAAAATCATATTCCATGACTGGATGGCGTATTGGTTATGCTTTGGCAAATAAAAGCATTACTGAGGGAATGAACAAACTTCAAAGTCATAGCACATCAAGTGCTTGCACAATTTCTCAACATGCTGCCATTGAAGCTTTAATTGGTTCTCAAGAATGTGTTGAAACGCAGAGAGAAATATTTGAAAAAAGAAGGAATTATATTGTAAGCGAACTAGAAAAAATAGATTTAGTTTCTTTTTCAAAACCAGCAGGAGCATTTTATTTCTTTGTAGATATTTCTAAAGTGATTGAGAGTTCAAAATATATTACTAACTCAAGAGATTTTTGTTTGAAATTGTTAAACGAAAATTTAGTCGCAACTGTACCAGGAAGTGTCTTTGGCATGGAAGGTTATATTAGAATTTCTTACTCAAAATCTATGGATGAATTAAAAACAGCTATGGAAAGATTGAAAGAATTTATAGAAAAGTTGTAATAATGAGGTAGTTGAATCTTCTTCTTAATTTTAGTTAATTCTTAACTAAGAACCTTATTTAATTCTGCAAGTACCTTTTTTGTATCCATCGTTTTTCCTGTCCAATATTCAAATGATCTTGCACCTTGCACCACAAACATTTTTAATCCGTTTAAAGTTGTTGCACCTTTTGACTCGGCAAGTTTTATGAATTTTGTTTTAATAGGATTGTAAATCAAATCGAATACAATTTGACTCTTGTCAAATGAATCAGAAATATCGGTTGGTGTTTCCTCCACATTCGGGTATAATCCAACAGAGGTAGTATTAACAATTAGTTTGGATGATTTGAAAACTTGAACATTTTCGATTGGCATTAATTCGTGAGTCTCAATATTTCTAAAATGCATTTTATCATTAAAATAGTCTTTAATTGAATCAGAACGTTCTCCTGTTCGATTAATTATGTTGATTTTTTCAACTTTAAAATTCCTTAATAATGCAAAGATTACACTTCTTGCAGCTCCACCGGCACCAATTACCGTAACAGTACTTTTTGCAATCTCATTTTTATATGGATTTAATGTTTCAACAATTCCTTGTACATCAGTATTATATCCATGAAGCAATCCACTTTCGTTAACAACAGTATTAACAGCTCCCACAGCGGCCGCGGCTTCTGATACATGATCTAAATATTGAATGATTTTTTCTTTGTGAGGCAAGGTTACATTTAGCCCTTTAATTCCCAAAGTGTTAAAAGATTTTAATGCTTCTTTCAAGTTGGAGGTTGGAATATCAAATGGCAAATAAACATAGTTCAAATCTTGAAGACTAAATGTAAGGTTATGCATCATCGGAGAATATGAGTGTTTAACCGGATGACCAATAATGCCAACAATTTTTGTTTCGTGATTTATTTGATCTGTGATATTCATATTAAAATGTGAGGACTTTTAAATTTACCATCCTATTTTTTACTTCATCAAACTCTATCTAAAGCATACTAGTAATTTTAATATATAACTGAGTAGAATCCAATGATTCAAACTTATCTAAAAATATTGATTCAGTATTTGGATTAAGCTCAAAAGCAATTTGCAAATTGTTAACAGCATCTTGATTTTTATTTAACATAAATAAACTAAGTGCTTTTCCATAATGAGCAGAAGAGTTTTCAGGGTTTTGTTTAATTGATTTTCTGTAAACATTACAAGCAGCTTGCCAATTACCTAACTTAAAAAAGAATTTAGCAAAATGATTTAATTCTTCAGTAGTATAACTTTGTTCTTTCTGGTAAGGAGCAACAATATTATAAATGTTTATTAAATCCTTTTTTAAATCTTCGTTCGAATTGATTTCAATTTTTTCGGCCAAAGTTAATTTAATAACCATTGCAAAATCATGTAATGCCGAATTATAATTATTTCTTCTGGCAAAACAATTACCTCTACCAATATATGCTTCAATATTCGATTTGTCAATTTTCAAAGTTGCATTGAAATAATTGATTGCATAATCATCTTCACCCATTGCCTCACTAGTTTTTGCTAATCTTAAAGTTACATCTGCATCAAATGGATCTAATTCAAATGCCCTATTAAACGAGCTCTTAGCATCAGCCAATCGGTTTAAGTTAAGGTAAGATAATCCTAAATTATACCACGCATTTGAAAAGTCTTCGCTAATTGTTGTTGCAAGTTCAAAACAATTAACAGCTCTTGTGTTATTACCCATCTTTAAGTGAATTATTCCACAATTGTATCTTCCACTAGCATTATAAGGATCTATCTCTAAAAATTTATCATAAGCTTTTAAAGCTTCATCTAACTTATCAATACTTTCGTAACAGAATCCAAGTTCATACCATGCATCACTATAATCTGCATCCAAATAAATTGTTTTCTTAAAATATTCTATAGCTTTTTCAAAATTATCTTTACGTTCAAATAGAATTCCAAGATTAAAAACAGCTTCCTCATTATTTGGCTCAATAGTTAAGGCAGTTTCTAGAGTTTTGACAGCACTTTCCCAATAACCCAAATTATCTTCTGAGATTGATTTATTAATCATAGCTTCTACATCAGTGGGATTTAAAGAAAGGGATTTTTCCAAGCATTTATAAGCGTGTTCAAAATCGAACAAATTATTATAAAAGATTCCTTTTGAGTGCCAAAGTTCATAACTATAAGGAGAAATTTCTAAAGCTGCTTCAACAAGATAAATACCATCTTCTGTAAAATCATATTCTAAACAAAGTTGAATAGTATCCTCAATATTGTTCAGATATGCAATGGTTTGTCCACTTGAAACGTATTGCTTACATTCTTTAACTTTTGATTTTAATTTCTCATCATCAAAAAAAGAGTTGGAATCAAAATCAAAAAAGTCATCAGAAAAATTCATTCATTCTCCAAAAATAGGAATTAAGTGGATATAGTTTAATAGTAATAAATCAAAAATAGTATTATTCTATAAATATAATAAGAATAATAAATAATTTGCCTGACAAAGTAACATAAAAAAAATACAAGTTTAAAGAAGAAATTAATAAAAATATCGTTTCGGCTTTATTTTATTGAGCTAAAGCTATTGTAAGGTGATTTTGAAAGAGTTAAAAATTCAAAAAAAATTAGTAACGAGAAAGATTTAGAGAAGTAAAAATTTTATTTGATGTTGTATGAAATTCCTTTGTTGCAGGGAAAGTTTGCTTAAAGTTTTTTTCTACTTTTTTTATTAATTCATCAATATGTTCTTCATAGAGTTTAACTACAGATTTAAGTTCATCTTCGTCAACAGGAATATCAATTTTTTTGGGAATGTTTCTATTTGAATAGAGAATATATTTTAGTTTGTATATATTCTCTGTTTGCGTAAAAGTTTCACCAGCGGTATCAATTATTTCAAAATTGCCAAATAGTTCCGGACCTTTTACTAAGGATTTACCAGGTAAATTTAATTCTTCACAGTTTGCATTAGTTATAAAATCGGAAGGAAAATTTCTTAATAATTCCGTTTTTATTTTTTCTATCCAATAAGTTTCAAATTCTAGAATTGTCATATTCAGTCAAATTTTGATTGTAATGGAAGTTAATACCAATTCTTCTTCAACAATATTGAAGAAGAATTGGTATTAAAATAAATTAAAATTATTTTTTAGATGGTTCAAAATTTATATCAACTTCTTCTGGGTTTTCAATCCAATCAGCTACAAAAACATTGGTAGCTCTAGTTGGTTTTCCATCAGCTTGTCTGTTAGATGCAAATGCAATTTTTTTACCATCAAAAGAAAACATTGGAAATGCATCAAAAGTACCACTATTAGTTATTTGCTCTTTATTTTTCCCATCAATATCAATCATAAAAATGTCAAACAATCTACCACCATTATCCATTGAATGATGATTGGAACAGAATAATATTTTTTTATCAGTAGGATGAAAAAACGGAGCCCAATTTGCACCAGGTAAATCAGTTACTTGAACTACATTTTTTCCATCAATGTCAGCAATAAAAATATTTAGGGCTGTTGGTTCCACCAATCCATCGTTAAGTAATTTTTTATATTCTTCAGCCGCTTCGCCTGTTGGTCTGCTCGCTCGCCAAACAATTTTCTTTGAATCATTGGAGAAGAATGCTCCACCATCATATCCCAACTTGTCTGTTAGTTGTAAAATATCTCCAGTTGAGATTTCATATCTCCATAATTCTAAATCGCCAGTTCTTGTTGATGTGAAAATAATATATTTACCATCAGGTGAAACAGTTGCTTCAGCATCATAACTATCACTACTTATAAGTTTTTCTTGATTTGTTCCATCAGTATTTGCTGTGTAAATATTGTATGTTTTGTAGATAGGCCAAACATATTTTCCGTTAACAAACATAGGAGTTTCAGGACAATTTTCGTCTGCCTCGTGTGTTGAAGCATAGACAATTTTTTCATCACCTTTTAAAAAATATGAGCAAGTTGTTCTTCCTTTTCCTGTTGAAACTAATTTATATTGCTCACCATTTTTTAATTGCGAGCCATCAGCATTCATAACGTAGATCTGATCACATCCTTGAGAATTTATTTTATCCCAGTCACTTTGAAAGACTAATTGTTTACTATCAAAACTCCAATAAGCTTCTGCATTGTTTCCACCAAATGTAAGTTGTTTAATATTTCTAAAATGTTTTTCACCAGCAAAACGTAAGTTATCTGAACTTGGATTATACTGTTCTTTAACTTCATTACATCCTGTTAAAACAATTATTAAAGTAACTGATATAAATAAAAATTTATTTTTAATGTTGTTGAACATTTAATTCCTCTTTTATTTTACGCAATTTGTTTTTTGTCTTTTCTAGTGAAAATTAAATATAAGCCCCAAACTATAAGTGGAATACTTAAAAGTTGTCCCATATTCAATATCATTCCTTGTTCAAATGCTTCCTGGTTTTCTTTAAAGAATTCTATAAAAAATCTTGCTGAAAAGATTAGTACTAGAAATACTCCAAACAGATATCCATCCTTTAATTTTTTGTATGATTTATTATAAATTGTATAAACAATTATAAAAATAGCTAAGTAAGCAAGTGCTTCGTATAATTGTGCAGGATGCCTTGGTGTCATTGGATCTTTAACCCATGCATTTACAAAAACAAATGACCAAGGTACGTCGGTAGCTTTCCCAATTATTTCTGAATTCATTAAATTTCCGGTTCTAATAAAAAATCCTGCAAGTGCAATTGTAATGCTTACTCTATCAAGAACCCAATAAAATGATTGTCCAACTTTATTTTTTGAATAGAGCCAAATTCCAATACCAATTCCAACTGCTGCTCCATGACTTGCCAAGCCACCCTTCCAAGTTTTTAATATTTCTAAAGGATGAGATAAATAGTATTCTGGATTATAAAATAGACAATGACCTAACCTTGCACCAACAACTGTTGCAATTATCATATACCATAAAAGATCGCCTAAATCCTTTTCACTTTTATTTTCTTGCTTAAATATTTTGGTCATTATTTGGAAGCCTATAAAAAAAGAAGCTGCAAATAATAATCCATACCATCTTATTGTTACTGTACCAATTATAGGTAATGGAATTGAAAATATTTCTCTGCTTACATCCCAAGGAATCATTTATAAAAACTCTTTTGTTTTGATAATTATTTTGTGGTCAGCAATAAAGTACGATAGAGTGAAATATGAATATTATTATTGAACCGGATGGTAAATTTAGATAATAGGAATATAATAAGCTAACAGTTGAAAAAATATTATAAATGTAAAATGAGTTGAATCTTTATATACTAAAAGTAATGTGGTTTTCGGATTATAAAAAAGTTGTCATCTCGAACATGTTTTTTGCCTGTCCGGCTTTTTTATTGACGGATGAGAGATCTTTTCCTCCAAGTTTAGCTGAGAGATTTACCTTCGGTGAGCTCGCAAGCTCATTTCGAAATGGGCGTAATAGTCAAAAAGTGTTGCTGAGATTTATATAAAGTATTGAAATATATAAATTTACAGGAACAAAACTTAATGGTATTAGAGAATGATGAAAAAAAACATTGCCCG